>CERM01016489.1_pt1 | contig 13719 bp, 5 predicted proteins | sample 530791 | NCBI WGS metagenome assembly CERM01 (sample SAMEA2620970, study PRJEB7988) | marine metagenome | biome: marine biome (ENVO:00000447); feature: surface water layer (ENVO:00002042); material: "saline water (ENVO:00002010), including plankton (ENVO:xxxxxxxx)" | depth 5 m | reverse complement strand
CATATAATCAATCTTTTGTTTATTATAGCATACTATTGTGGAAGTGCATTTGCTGCTGGTGAACATGCCATGGGCCAGTTCTTATCGAAAGAGAATGCATTCGCTCTTGCTACTGCCGTTGCGGTATCATTAGAATAATCAATACGATCTATGTGCCTTACGGCAGGAGATGGATCACCACCACCAAAGTAACCAAAGTTAGCATTACCCGTTCCTCCATGTTGATTTCTACTAATAGTCAATGGTCCTTTGACTGCTGCTGTTGCTGTGTCATTAGAATAATCAATACGTTCTACTGTTGATTTTGCAGGATAACCACCACCAATGTATCCAAAGTTGGCATTACCTGTTGCCGCATGACGACCTACACCCACATTTAATGGTCCTTTTGCTACTGCCGTTGCGGTGTCATTAGAGTAATCTACACGGTTTACTGTCGAAACAGATGACCATCCACCAGTAATATAACCAAAGTCGGCATTACCTGTTCCTTTCGTTGAGTGTTGAGCAGAACTTAATGGTCCTTTTGCTACTGCTGTTGCGGTGTCATTAGAATAATCAATCCGGTCTACTGTAGATACTTTACTTGAAGGAGATTGACCACCAGCAAAATAACCAAAGGAAGAATTACCCGTTGCTCCTATCCAATATTTGGCCACACTTAATGGTCCTTTTGCTACTGCTGTTGCTGTGTCATTATTATAATCAATACGGTCTACTGATGATACTGGAAGTCCACCACCAAAGTAACCAAAAGAACTATTACCTGTTGCTGCACCATAAAATTTATTCAAACTTAATTTACCTTTTTCTACTGCCGTTACGGTATCATTATTAAAATTGATACGATCCACTCTTGACTGTCCAGGTGTTCCACCAGCAAAGTAACCGAAGGATGTTATTGGGAAGAATGGTTCTGGAGTATTTGTAACAAGTGCTGGACCCAATATTGCAGTAAATCCGTTTGCTCTGGCACTTACTGCTGAAAGACGATTTCTACCAACACCCAGTGGTCCTTTTGGTGATGCCGTTGCAGTATCGTTTGAGTAATCAATACGGTCTACTGTTGATTTATTGCCAGGAGTACCACCACCAAAGTAACCAAAGGAAGCATTACCTGTTGCTGCTGTGTATGCTTTAGCAGCACTTAATGGTCCTTTTGCTAATGCCGTTGCAGTATCGTTTGAGTAATCAATACGGTCTACTGTTGAATTAGCAGGAGTACCACCACCAAAGTAACCAAAGGAAGCATCACCTGTTGCTGTTATACCATATCTACCAACAGTTAATGGACCTTTTGCTACTGCTGTTGCGGTGTCATTAGAGTAGTCAATACGGTTTACATATGTTTTTGAACCACTATCAGATCCACCACCAACATAACCAAAGTCTTGATTGCCTGCTCCACCATGATATTTAAAAGGTGATGCCAGATTACCTTTTGCTACTGCTGTTGCGGTATCATTAGAATAATCAATGCGATCCACTAACTGAGGAGAAGGAAGACCACCGGCAAAATAACCGAAGTTCTCATTACTCATTCCTGTGGAATATTTTCTAGCAGCACTTAATGGACCTCTTGCTAATGCCGTGGCAGTATCATTAATGTAATTAATACGTTGTACTGTTGAGAGAGTAGGAGATGAAGGATTTAATCCACCACCAATATATCCAAATGATTGATTACCTACTCCTGTTCCTCCCATTCTCCATGTCTGGGTGTTTAGTGGTCCTTTTGCTACTGCTGTTGCTGTATCATTAGAGTAATCAATACGTTCTACTAATGTTAAATGGTTAGGATTTGTTACGGTTTGATATCCACCAGCAAAGTAACCGGTGTTAGGAGTCGCATAAGTTCCTGTCACATAATTTACTGGAACTTCTAAGATACCAGGTCCTTTGAGTGGCATTGCATCGGTTCTGGAACTACATGCTCCCATATTTGATTGAGCAGCACTTAATGGTCCTTTTGGTGATGCTGTTGCGGTGTCATTAGAATAATCAATACGGTCTATTGTTGATATTGGACCATTACCACCACCAAAGTAACCGAATGAAGCATTACCTGTTGCTACTGGAACATATCTGGCAACACTTAAAGGTCCTTTTGCTGATGCCGTTGCGGTATCATTGGAGTAATCAACACGACTTACTATAGAAACCGGAGCCGAAGGAGATAAACCACCACCAAAGTAACCAAAGGAAGCATTTCCTGTTGCTGTCGTCAATTGTACAGAATTACTTAATGGTCCTTTTGGTGATGCCGTTGCAGTATCATTAGAATAATCAATACGGTCTACTGTTGATCGTGTGGGAGAAGCACCCCCACCGACATATCCAAAGTTTTGATTTCCGGTTCCTCCATGAGCTCTTCTACCAGAACTCAACGGACCTCTATTCACAGCAGTGGCAGTATCATTATTATAATCAATGCGTTGCACACTTGATAAAGTACCATTATAACCTTGACCAAAGAAATATCCAAAGTTTTGAGTTGAGGCACCCTCATTCTGTGTCGATACCGCAGCTAATGGTCCTTTTGCTACTGCTGTTGCAGTGTCATTAGAATAATCAATACGATCCACCGATGACATAAATGCAGAACCATTATAACCACCAGCATTATATCCATGCAAACTACTGCTTACACTTATATGACTTCTCCTTACACCAGATAATGGTCCTTTTACTGATACTGTTGCAGTGTCATTAGAATAATCAAGACGACCCACTGTTGAAACTTCTGATGGTCCACCACCACTAAAGTAACCAAAGTCAGTTCCTTGTGGGACTACATTATCTCTTGGGTCTGTTGATGCTATAGTTGTTTCTATATTTCCAGTATTAGTAGGAAGTGCATTTGCTGCTGCTGAGGTTGCTGATAGGTATCTTCTAGCAGCACTTAATGGACCTTTAGATGATGCCGTAGCAGTATCATTAGAGTAATCAATACGTTCTACTGTTGACGCATTATCTGGTGCACGACCACCACCAAAGTATCCAAAGGAAGCATTACCTGTTGCTCCCAATGAACGTCTAGGACCACTTAATGGACCTTTTGCTGCTGCCGTTGCCGTGTCATTAGAATAATCAATACGATCTACTGTTGATATATTGGCAGCAGGACTACCACCACCACCAAAGTATCCAAAGGAACTATTACCTGTTGCTGCTATGTAATGCCTAGCAGCACTTAATGGCCCTTTAGATGATGCTGTTGCTGTATCATTGGAGTAATCAATACGGTCTACTATTGTTCCACCTGCTAAAGTGCTAGCACCACCACCACCAAAGTAACCAAAGGAAGCATTACCCGTTGCTCCCATACCATACCTAGCAACACTTAAAGGTCCTTTTGCTGTTGCCGTTGCCGTATCATTAGAGTAATCAATACGAGATACTGTTGATCTTGCTCCAGGATTGTCACTACCACCAAAGTAACCAAAAGAATGAGTACTTGTTGCTCCCTGCGTTGTTTGGTTAGTGCTTAATGGTCCTTTTGGTGATGCCGTTGCCGTGTCATTAGAGTAATCAATACGATCTACTGATGATATGTAAGGAGGATAACCACCAGCAAAGTAACCAAAGGAACTATTACCTGTTGCTCCATAAGCAAGTTTACCAGAACTTAATGGTCCTCTTACTAATGCCGTTGCGGTATCATTAGAATAATCAACACGGTCTATTCTTGCTTCATTACCATCACCACCACCAAAGTAACCAAAGTTAGTTGCGGGTGGTGATATGTTTCCAGTATAAGGAAGTCCATATGCTTTACGGCTTGTTGATGCAAAATAATATCTAGCAACATTCAATGGTCCTTTTGCTACTGCCGTTGCGGTGTCATTAGAGTAATCTACACGATTTACACTGGCCACGTAATTTGCAAAGTAACCAAATTCAGAATTGCCTGTTGCAGTAGATAGTACAGCGATGTTTACCAGAGGACCTTTTGCCGGTGCCGTTCCAGTATCACTAGAATAATCAATACGGTCTACTGTTGATACTGAAGTATTTCCTGGATTAACATAACCACCACCAAAATAACCAAAGGAAGAATTACCTGTTGCCGAAAAAGATCTTCTAGTACCACTTAATGGTCCTTTTGGTGATGCCGTTGCAGTATCATTACCATAATCAATACGGTCTACTGTTGATAATCCAGTTGTAGGACTAGGAGTATTACCACCACCAAAGTAACCAAATGATTGATTACCAGTTGCTGCCAATGATGTCCTAGCAACAGTTAATGGTCCTTTTGGTGATGCTGTTGCGGTGTCATTAGAATAGTCAATACGATCTACTGTGGATTTTGTACCAGGAGCACCACCACCAAAGTAACCAAAGGAAGCATTGCCTGTTGCTGATGCATTATATACAGAAATACTTAGGTTTCCTTTTGCTAATGCCGTTACACTGTCATTAGAATAATCAATACGATCTAGTTTTGCTGAAAAAGGAAGACCAGCACCAAAGTAACCAAAGGAAGAACTACTTGTTGCTGCTACATACCCTCTGGCAATACTCAATGGTCCTTTTACTGATGCTGTTGCCGTATCATTAGTATAATCAATACGGTCTACTGTTGTTAAATAAGCAGAAGGAGTATATCCACCACCAAAGTATCCAAAGGGAGCAGGACCAGGAGATAAAAAAGGACTCGGACTTAACCAGACATCTCCTTTCGTGGACCAGTTACCAGATAACTGCTCTTCATATACCTGTTTTAATCTAAATATTCCTCTAGGCATTTTGTATTAACAGCTTCTGGTATATCATTGAGTTATTTAGTTGTTCACCGAAACCTTTACCATATGAATGCCATAAATCAGCACCGAATAATACAATACGATTATATTTTACATACACATTAGAATATTCTTTCCACTCTTCCCTATTATCAATATTAAATGTTGCCATAATGTCTTCTTGTGTCTGTATTCCATGTAACTGACGAGCATACTCATCAGGGAATGCATCAAATCCTGTACTTAAATGACTATAAAAACTCATGCCTCTTTGTGATACACAATCACCAGGCATCGTCAAATAGATAACCGCAATCCAATCACAGGCAAGATTAGCAGTGATTGGATTTGGAGTATTGGATAGAGCAACTTCATTAAATAAGTTCTCTACTTTTATCTCACGACCCAGAAGATGTGAAATTTTCTGGGGTGCTTCATCAGTAAAAATTGGTTCACCTTCTACGATGCCTTTATGATATGGATGTGCGATATCATAAAAGTCATCGGCAACAATAATCTTCTGGTTCATATCAACCTTGGAGTTTCTTTTGCTCCTCTTCTGGAGAACCAGCAATCATACCAAGATTTTCACCAGTGACTTCTTGGATACCTGTGAGAACTTTCTTCTGCAGATCATTCAGGAAGTCCATCTTACCTTGAGGACTTTCGAGAACTTTATTCAGAGGCAAATAACCTTCTGGCAATTCATTTCTCTTATCAACAATTGCAGGTGCAGAAGCACGACGCATACTGTGTAGGTTACCAATAGAGATACCAGTTTGTGCCGCAACCATTTCATCCATAGCCTGGTCGGCAAATCTTCTTTCCCAATACTGTCCATCAGCATCAAGGAACTGCTCTCGGGTGACTGCTTTACCACCATTCTGTTCGGTAAGTTTCTCAAGAATCTTATCCAGGTGTTGCATCTGATGAAGACGGTCACGAATCTCAAGTTCACAAGACTTCAGATAATGAGATAGTGTAAGTTCATCTAAATCAAACCAACACAATTTCTTAGAACCACCACCGGGTCCACCTTCTTCCCAAAAAATTGGTTGTGCTTTATCCTTATCTGCCCACTTAAAGTCAAACTCACGGACTTTTTCTTTCATCTCAATGAGTTTATACATATAACCTTCTGCCATCTGACGACGAGACTTCAGAGTATTCTCAAAAGCAACAGGAAGAGTATGAGTATCAAGAAGTGCAAATTTTTCTAACTGGAAATTAGTTCTGCCTTGTGCAAGTTCCTTATCACTATCCTCCCATCTCAGAACATTGGCAAATGCTTGCTGTAGATATTCATCATCCATCACTGCCTGCTCAGAAGTGATAGGAGTATAAGCCAATTCAGTATTTTCTGTAGTCATGGGGTCTCCACTTGTAATTTTAGTAATCAGTTTTTTCCACTGGTGTGCAATTTTTTTCCAGTCACACTTCTGTGAAATATGATTAGAAAGAGATTTTGAGATTTGGTTATAATATGTTCTGTCTCCCTCAAAATAATCTAAAGCAGTACAGCAAATCTCTGTGAATGTATTTAGAAAGTTTTCGGTAACCTCATATCCTTTGGTTGTTCGGGTTCCATTTAAAGGAACAACCGAAGCAAAGTTCTCAGTTGCAACTTCTGAAAGTGCTCCAATATCAGTAATGATAGGATATGCACCACATTTCATTGCCTCTGCCATTGAAACACAAAATGTTTCTTCCCAAATGTTTGGATGAATAAAAAATGCAGCATCTTGATAATGTTCTACAAGTTCTTCTTGATCCACTGCCGCAGAATATTCTACGTTAGGAAGTTTTTTTAGTTCCTCATACAGTTCTATATATGTGTCATTGAGAGGACCATATAAAGACATTGATGAGAAGATTTTAAACTTTGCATCAGGATGTTTGGTATGAATTCTCCTAATAATATCGGGCATTAACTCTAGACCTTTATAAGGAATAGAAGTATGAATAAAAGTCTTAGTTTTATTTTCAGAATAGGTGAAGATATCATTCACACCATTTGAAATTACAGTAATTTTATCCTTTGGAATATGATGAAACTTAATCAGTTGCTCCTTTGCCCAATGAGAAGGAGTTACAATATGATCTACAGTATCATGATTAAAATTTAAAAATACGGGTTGATCATAAGCATGATGTGCCCATAAGATTTTATATGTTTTATTAGATTTTTTCAGTTCCTCTGGAAGATGAGATACTTCTACATCTTCGGGAAATTCATAATATTGTGAAAGATAATGAAATGAACTTTCAGTTGCTCCGGACTTCATAATTATTCAGTAAAGACGTGTGAACCGACGTGTTGTAGTTTGATTGTAGTATCTATCCAATGAGTATACCCCGACATTCTAGCACGATAAAAGAAACTTTTATCCTCTGATGCAAAACTATCATCAATCTTTTCTTCTGCAAAGTAATGATATGAGTTATTCATCTCTGCTTCTGTTGGTGGATAGTTACTATCCTTTGTTGATGGTATGTATTTAAGATATGGAAATTTCTGTGCAATATCGGCAAAGACATTGCGATGAATCATCACAAACCCCATACCATTTCCACCAACCTTAAGTAAATCACCTTTGCGTTCTTCTGGTTCTAAGACATCAACACAATACCGAATGGGTATTGTCTTCATAGGATATGTACCAGAAACAATGGGTTCATTATGACTCAGTAATCTTAGCACATCTTCTGGATTAAATCCAATATCACTATCAAGGAAAAACAGATATTCGTGATCCGTATTGTTGATAAAAAAGTTTGCACACTTAGACCTTCCATGAGTAATCAGGGAAGAGTTTGCCTGAGTGAGAAGACCGTGCGGAATATTATTTCTTACTAAGAGTTTGCCTAGATTAAACAAACTCATCGTTGTCTTTTCATTCACAATTCCCCCGTGACAGGGGAGTGCGATCATTATACCCATATCATATAATCAATCTTTTGTTTATTATAGCATACTATTGTGGAAGTGCATGTTCTCCTGCTGAAGATGCGGATCCGTATTTTCTTCTAGAACTTAGTTCTCCTTTAGGTGATGCCGTTACAGTGTCATTTGAGTAATCAATACGGTCTATTCTTGATACTGCACCAGAATCATCTCCACCACCAAAGTAACCAAAGGAAACATTGCCTGTTGCTGACATTCCATTTCTATGAAGACTTAATGGTCCTTTTGCTAATGCCGTTGCAGTGTCATTAGTGTAATCAATACGGTCTACTATTGATTTTTGACCAGAAAAAGAAGAAGTACCACCACCACCAATGTATCCAAAGTTGGCATTGCCTGTTCCACCTAGTCCATAACCACGAGCAAAAGTTAATGGTCCTTTTGATGGTGTTGTTCCAGTATCATTAGAATAATCAATACGATCTACTGTCGAAAGATATGGACCAGATGGACCAGGTTGTCCACCAGCAAAGTAACCAAATGATTGATTACCTGTTGCTCCCATAAAATACTTTGCAGAACTTAATGGCCCTTTTGCTGGTGCTGTTCCAGTGTCATTAGTGTAATCAATACGGTCTACTGTTGAGAATGGACCAGGACGACCACCACCAAAGTAACCGAATGAAGCATTGCCGGTTGCTGTTAATCCAGATCTAGTAGCACTCAATGGTCCTTTGACTGCTGCCGTAGCAGTATCATTAGAGTAATCAATACGATCTACTGTCGAAAGATATGGACCAGGTTCACCACCACCAAAGTAACCAAAAGAACTATTGCCCGTTGATGCCACTTTCGTTCTAACGACACTTAATGGTCCTCTGACTGCTGCCATTACAGTGTCATTAGAGTAATCAATACGGTCTACTGTTGATTTTGGACCAGGATCACCACCACCAAAGTATCCAAAGGTTGTTGGATTAAATGATCCTGCGACTGCAGCAGCATTAGAAACCACTGCTGGACCGATTGGAACAAATCCATTGGCTCTGGCACCCGTTGCAGCATGATGAGTTCTAATACTAGACAATGGACCTTTAGGTGATGCCGTTGCAGTGTCATTAGAATAATCAATACGGTCCACTATTGATAATGGACCAGGAAGACCACCACCAAAGTAACCAAAGGAAGCATTACCTGTTGCTGCTAGTTTTGATTTAGTAGCACTTAGTGGTCCTTTTGGTGATGCTGTTGCGGTGTCATTAGAATAATCTATACGATCTACTGTTGATATTGTAGTAGGAGTTTGACCACCACCAAAGTACCCAAAGTCGGCATTACCTGTTGCCCTCAGAGCATATCTAGCAATACTCAATGGTCCTTTTGTTACTGCATCTGTAGTATCATTAGAGTAATCCAAACGATCTATTGTTGATACGATAGGATCACCACCACCAAAGTAACCGAAGTTCTGATTACCTGTGGCATCTAAGTTCTGACTACCGCGAGACATATTTGATCTTGCTTCTGCTGTTGCAGTATCATTGGCAAAATCTATACGTTGTATTGTTGTTGGACTTGGGGTCCAACCACCACCAAAGTATCCAAAGTTTTTATTTCCCGTTGCCCCTTGATTATATCTATTAGCAGTTAATGGTCCTTTGACTACTGCCGTTGCAGTGTCATTTAAGTAATCGACACGATCTACATTTGATATAAGATTCCATGGTGATGGTCCACCAGACTGAAGTCTACCGCCACCAAAATAAGCAAATGAGTCACTACTAACTCCTCCACCCACTACTTTAGATTGAGTTAATTGTCCTTTTGATAATGCTGTTGCCGTATCATTGGAATAATCTATACGATCTATTGATGATGCGTATCCAGGTGTTCTACCACCAGCAAAGTAACCGGTGTTAGGAGTTGCTAGAGTTCCTGCCGCATAATTTACTGTTCCATCTTGTTCTTTTGTCGTTGGAAGTCCGTTGGCTCTTGAACTTGTTGCTCCCAAGTATCTTTTACTAGCACTTAGTGGTCCTTTGACTGCTGCTGTTGCAGTGTCATTAGAATAATCAACACGTTCTACTACAGCCGGATTTGAACCACCAAAGTATCCAAAGGAAGTATTGCCCGTTGCTGCTAAACCCTGTCTACCATTAGCTAGTGGTCCTTTTGCTGATGCCGTTGCTGTGTCATTAGAGTAATCAACACGGTCTACTGTTGAGCTTGAAGGAGCACCACCACCAAAATATCCAAAATCAGTATTACCCGTTGCTGCTAAAGCAAATCTACCACCAGTTAATGGTCCTTTTGGTGATGCCGTTGCGGTATCATTAGAATAATCTACACGATCTACTGATGATAAATTGGTACCAGGACCACCAGAACCAAAGTAACCAAAAGAAGTATTACCTGTTGCTGCAAGACCATACCTAGTAACACTGAATGGTCCTTTTGTTACTGCTGTTGCAGTGTCATTAGAGTAATCAATACGATCTACTGTTGATATTGCACTAGAACTAGGACCAGTACCACCAAAGTAACCAAAGGAAGCATTACCCGTTGCTCCTAACCGATCTCTAGCAACAGTTAATGGTCCTTTTGCTACTGCTGTTGCAGTGTCATTAGAGTAATCAATACGGTCTACTGTTGTTACGTTAGTTCCACCATTAATGTTACCAGTTTTAACTCCAGCACCAAAGTATCCAAAACTTTGATTACCTGTTGCCGATAAAGCACCTCTACTAAGACTTAATGGTCCTTTGACTGCTGCTGTTGCAGTGTCATTAGAATAATCAACACGTTCTACTGTTGACGAATATGGAGGTGATTGGTCTCCACCACCAAAGTAAGCAAAGTCAGTTCCGATAGGAACAGAATTAGGACCAGGAACACTAAAAGCACCCAATGAGACTGGAACTTCTAAAATACCAGGTCCTTTGAGTGGGATTGCATTGGCTCTGGAACTACATGCCGATAATCCTTCTCTACCTTGACTCAATGGCCCCTTAGGTGATGCCGTTGCAGTATCGTTTGAGTAATCAACACGGTCTACTAATGATGAAGATGGAGTAATAGGAGAATCACCACCACCAAAGTAACCAAAGGAAGTACTACCTGTTGCTCCATGATCACTTATGGCAGTATTTAGTGGTCCTTTTGTCGATGCTGTTGCAGTATCATTAGAGTAATCAACCCTATCCACTCTTGTCTGTTTTCCAGGATAAGAACCACCACCAAAGTATCCAAAAGAAGCATTACCTGTTGCCGCAAAATAAGATGTTCCAGCAGTTAGTGGCCCTTTTTGTACTGCCGTTGGAGTATCATTAGAATAATCAATACGGTCTACTGATGATTTTCTACCAGGATAACCACCACCAGCATATCCAAAGTTTTGATTACCAGTTGCTCCGTGAAGACATCGGGTGATAGTTAATGGACCTTTTGCTGCTGCAGTTGCGGTGTCATTAGAGTAATCAATACGATCTACTAAACTAGTCATAGAGTAACCACCAGTAAAGTAACCAAAATTATCATTACCTGTTGCTGAAATGTATCCTCTAGCAGATGATAGAGGACCTTTTTCTACTGCGTTTGGAGTGTCATTAGAGTAATCAATACGATCTACTTTTGAAGATGGACCCCAGTTACCACCAAAGTAACCAAAGTTAGCATTACCTGTGGATCCAGGATAAGTTCTAGAAAGACTTAATGGTCCTTTTGCTACTGCCGTTGCCGTGTCATTAGAGTAATCAATACGATCTATTGTTGATATGCTACCAGGACGACCAGCACCAAAGTAACCAGTATCAAATCCTTTTGGTGCTACATTTTCTCTTACTGTTGATGCCGGGAATATTGTTGTCTGTGGAAGTCCATTTGCTTGGGCACTTGATGCTGCAAATCCAGAAACTACAATCGCTAAAGGTCCCTTAGGTGATGCGTTTGCAGTATCATTAGAGTAATCAATACGATCTACTATTGATGTAGGACCAGGATTACCACCACCACCAAAGTAACCGAAGGAAGCATTACCTGTTGCTGCTAAAAAATTTCTGGCAACACTTAATGGTCCTTTTGTTGCCGCGGCTACTGTATCATTAGAATAATCAACACGATCCACTGTTGAGAATGGACCATAACTACCACCACCAAAGTAACCAAAGGAGGAATTTCCTGTTGCTGCCAATTGTTTTTTAATAGAACTTAATGGTCCTTTAGGTGATGCTGTAGCAGTATCATTATCATAATCAATACGCTCTACTACTGAAGTATCACTAGGAGCACCACCACCACCAACATATCCAAATGATTGATTGCCTGTTGCAGTTGCAAATTTTTTACCAGTACTTAATGGACCTTTTACTAATGCCGTTGCGGTGTCATTAGAATAATCAATACGGTCTACTATTGATACTGCAGTAGGATCACCACCAGCGACATATCCAAAATTAATATTACCTGTTGCTGCTGAACCATATCTAGCAAAACTTAATGGCCCTTTCGGTGATGCCGTTGAGGTGTCATTAGAATAATCTATACGGTCTACATTAGCAGCAGCAAACTTACCTGCCGAATATCCAAAATTATTATTACCTGTAGCAGAATTATAAAAAGATGCTGCTGGAAGTTGTCCTCTTTGTGATGCCGTTACAGTGTCATTATCATAGTCAATGCGTTGCACATGCGAAAATGAGTTTCCCGCAGCAGTTCCACCCATAAAGTATCCAAAAGAAAATGCCTTACCAAAAGGACTTGGACTTAACCAGACATCTCCTTTCGTGGACCATTGCCCTTCTATCTGCAGTTGGTAAATCTGCTCTAGACCAAATACATCATTTCTTATTCCCATTTTATTCTACCCTCAGGATGTTATTTTCTTACCGGAAATGATGACATCAACCGTTGATGTTGACCCAACCTCAACTTCAATTTTAGCACCAGTCTCAATTCTCTTTGGTCTATCCAATATATCTACCGTAGAGTATCTTGGTATAATTAAATCTTTAGCAAGATAAGATGTTGTTGTTCCGTTCGTAATCTTAATAGAAATCGGGAAATCACCAGTATCAGTTCTGTTTGCAAATCCAATTTTTTCAATTACTGTTGGATTAGATGTTGATGTATATAGGGTTGTTGTATCAGTGCTAGTAATGGATGCGGTAGAGGCAAACTTACTAATATAATCAGTGCTCTCAAATTCACTATAACTCATATAAACTTCTGTGGCATTACTGACTCCAGCATATCCATCATTTGTAGACCACATCCTAATTACATCCGATGGACCGGCAACAATTGGATTTTTAAGTAATTCAATCAAACCACCAGTTACGATAGGAACATTATAAGCAATATAAGTTTGTTCTGCTGCTGTTGCATCCTGAATAGAAGCAATAATATTAACTGTTGTTCCGAGACCAACAGAAGCATCAACATTCGCAACATTAATAGACTCAATTACATATTGTCTACCTGCCGTTGATGGGAAAGTAAATACCGTTGACTCAAAAGATAGTGGAGCAATTTGTACAGAACTTGTAATTCCAGTATTAAACTCTCCCGATCCACCAGCAGCAATACCTGTTAATTCAGAACCATCACCGACAAATGATGTGGCAGTTACAACTCCAGTAGCATTGATACCACTAGAATTTATTGTTACTGCAGCACCTACAACAATTGATTCTCCACTATTCCCAATGTAAATCTTACCACCCATGGCAGCATGAGCAGTACACTGATAATAAAGAACTCCTGGAGCATCAAACTGAACATCCCAAACTAAAGTTCCATTTGATACATCATTATTAGTTATTCCATCATTATATTGTGTCCCTGTCGATCCATTTGGAGTGCTTTGAATTCTAAATGGATGAGCACCCATTTCATTTTTGAAATTATATTTTTGACCTCTTACAAGATAAATTGAAGGATCATTTTCGGCACCAGTTAGACCTGGACCAGTAAATGTATAATCACTTGATCCATTCGCTCCCAATACCCATTCGGAAATCGTAGCATCACTTAAGTTGAATGCTGGAGTAGCATCTGTTGCACCTAGTG
>CERM01033335.1_pt1 | contig 13863 bp, 12 predicted proteins | sample 530791 | NCBI WGS metagenome assembly CERM01 (sample SAMEA2620970, study PRJEB7988) | marine metagenome | biome: marine biome (ENVO:00000447); feature: surface water layer (ENVO:00002042); material: "saline water (ENVO:00002010), including plankton (ENVO:xxxxxxxx)" | depth 5 m | reverse complement strand
CGGTATTTTGTTAATGGCCAGATTTCATCATCTACCAAAAGCTCTAACTTATCACAATTGTACCGAATTTGCTCAAAATAAGGTCTAATTTGGTCACAATAAGCAATGGCACGTTTTTCTGAATCTTCAATCTTGTTGGCTTTTTTACGAGCGTTTATCATGTCAGTAATACCTCCATTGATATTCTCAATATGAGAGCTAATAGCCTCGATTAAATTCATTTGCTCTTTACCAAATTTCTTGAAATCTTTGCCATAGATATCTTTGATACCTTGTACGTTTTCTATGAGTACATTTTGGTATTTAATAGCCGTAGGTATCACGTGATTTCTTGCAATATCACCTAACACTCTTGCCTCAATTTGAATATGCATTGCATATTCCTCAACCTCAATTTCATGACGGGCTTCAATCTCAATTTTATTCATAATACCAAGGCCTTCATAAAGTGCTATCGTCTTTTTAGAAACTTGCTCTTTTAAAGCCAAGGGTGTTGTTTTGTTATTACTCAAACCACGCTTACCTGCTTCAATTTCCCAGGCCTCTCCATAGCCATCACCTTCAAAACGAATGCGCTTTGAGTCTTTAATGTACTCTCTCAGTACATTAAAAATCGCATCGTCTTTCTTCATTTTCTTGCCCTTAATAAGGCCGTCAACTTGCGTTTTAAACTCCATTAACTGCCTTGCAACAATAGCATTTAAAACAGTCATTGGCTTGGCACAATTGGCCGTAGATCCCACAGCTCTAAACTCAAATTTATTCCCTGTAAAAGCAAAGGGTGAGGTACGGTTTCTATCTGTATTGTCTAGTAAAATTTCAGGAATCTTACCAACTACATTTAGTTTTAAATCTGTTTTATCTTCTGGAGACAATTTTCCGTCTTTTACTTTTTCTAAAGCATCTAAAACGTTGGTTAATTGTGTTCCAATGAAAACAGATATAATTGCAGGTGGAGCCTCGTTGGCACCCAATCGGTGATCATTGCTAGCACTTGCAATGGCAGCTCTTAATAACTCCTCATACTCGTTTACTGCCTTGATTGTATTTATAAAAAAGGTTAAAAACTGTAAGTTTTTCATTGGTGTACTCCCTGGGCTCAATAGATTCACTCCTGTGTTAGTAGCCAAAGACCAGTTATTGTGCTTCCCGCTTCCATTTATTCCCGCAAAAGGTTTTTCATGAAATAATACTTTAAAATTATGTCTATCTGCAACCTTGCTCATTACATCCATTAAAAGAGAGTTATGATCTACAGCTAGATTTGTTTCTTCAAATATTGGCGCCAACTCAAATTGGTTTGGAGCAACTTCGTTATGTCTTGTTTTAACTGGTATTCCTAGATACATACATTCTGTTTCTAAATCACGCATGTAGTCTAAGGCTCGTTTTGGTATAGAACCAAAGTAGTGATCATCTAATTGCTGCCCCTTTGCAGAACTATGACCAAGTAGGGTTCTACCAGTAAGATCTATATCTGGTCTTGACTTAGCTAAAGCCTTATCGATCAGGAAATATTCTTGTTCCCAACCTAAAGTTGGATTCACCTTTGTTACTGTTTTATCAAAATATTTTGCAACAGCTGTAGCTGCTGTATCTATTGTTTGTAAAGCTCTTAATAAAGGCGTTTTATTATCTAGTGCTTCTCCTGTATAAGAGACAAACACTGTTGGTATACAAAGTGTGGTTCCATAAATAAATGCAGGAGAGGTTGGATCCCAAGCTGTGTAACCTCGAGCTTCAAAAGTATTTCTAATACCTCCGTTAGGAAAACTTGAAGCATCTGGTTCTTGTTGAACGAGTTGTCCACCTCCAAATTTCTCAATAGAACCGTCTTCAGTAGTTTCAAAAAAAGCATCATGCTTCTCTGCAGTGGTTCCTGTTAAGGGCTGAAACCAATGCGTGTAATGAGTCGCTCCTTTTGCAATAGCCCACTCTTTCATTCCTGTTGAAATGTGGTCTGCAACCGACCTGTCAATTTTACTGCCATTTACAACAGCGTCTTGAACGCTTTTAAATGAATCTTTAGTCAAGAATTGGCGCATTGCCGCATTATTAAATACGTTTGATCCAAAAATAGCAGAACGCCTATCAGGTTCTTGCACGTCTATAACAGGACGATTAAATGTTTCTTTGATGGCATGAAATCTTAATGTAGACATAATATGTACTCTTTTTAGTGTTTATTTTGATAAAATCTTAATATTGAAGCACAAAAATACATTTTTACATCATACACCCCCCTTTTTTTTATATAAAATTACTAACAAAATCAAATATTTAAGTTTATACCCCCTGTTTTTTGATTCAACAACACAAAAAAGATGTATTTGTGTTATTTTTAAAACAAATAGCTAAAATATTGTATTGCTTATACAATCACACCGACCATTGTACAATTAAGAGTATTTTAAACACTAAAAATTGTATTTTTACAATCTTATCTTTTTATTTATGGAATTACTACTTATCACAATTGTACTTTTACTTCTCGCCTTTGCTGGTATTGCTATTAAAATATGGGCTAAAAAAGATGGAGAATTTGCAGGAACTTGTGCAAGCCAAAGTCCTTTTTTAAACAAAGAGGGAGAAGCGTGCGGTTTTTGTGGAAAAACACCAGACCAATTTGACACCTGCACGAAAGAAGAAAATTAATTTTTATCTCATCAGATAAAGAGGATATTCTAAATCTCAGAAACTCGAAATGCATTTTTGGCACCTTTAGGTGTATTTTTAATTGCAAATCTAATTGCTATCTTTAATTAAAATTGTTTTTCAAAAAACAACACCGTGGAAACAGATAAAACAGGTATAGAAATGCAAGTGGCCAGTGCAAAGTTAGGCAAACAGTCTGCCTACAACTTTTTGTTGGATCGGTTTTGGAATCAGGTGTATGGTTTTTGTTTGAAACGCGTTGGCAATGAATTTGAAGCAGAAGACATTACCATAGAAACCTTTGCAAAAGCGTTTGACAAAATACATACCTATAAAGAGACCTATGTCTTTAGTACTTGGCTTATTACCATATCTAAAAACATACAGATAGACAAGACCAGAAAAAAAAACGCACCCCTGCACGCCCAAGCCAACCTGACAAGTGATGCACAATTAAAAAGTGTACCAGATGCAAACCCTACTCCAGAAGATGTTCTAATTACCAAGCAAAATTTAACACAGCTATTGCGAGATATCAAGCTATTAAAACCTGCCTACCAGGAGGTAATTCAGTTACGGTATTTTCAAGAAATGAGCTATAATGAGATAGCAAAACACCTCACTGAACCCCTTAGTAATATCAAAGTAAGATTATTGCGCGCAAAAAAATTATTAGCAGAGATTATTACCAAAAACAATAGTCTTTAAATAATAGACACTCAGCCAGGTTTTGGTTTGCTTTATGATATGTATCGCTTCTTGTCTTTCTGATTTTTTTAACTTTTGTAGGTCTTAAAAAAAGTAGACTATTAATTTTGTATCCGTATCTTTGCATAATATGAGCACAGAAACCTTAGCACCACAACAAAGAACCCCAAAACCTAAATGGCTTCGTGTAAAGTTACCCACAGGTAAAAAATACACTGCCCTTAGAGGATTGGTAGACAAATATAATTTGCATACGATTTGCACCTCTGGAAGCTGTCCAAATATGGGAGAATGCTGGACAGAGGGAACTGCAACATTTATGATCCTTGGAAACATATGTACTCGCTCATGTGGTTTCTGTGGCGTTAAAACTGGAAGACCAGAAGATGTAGATTGGGATGAACCAGAGAAAGTAGCTAGATCTATAAAAATTATGGGGATTAAACATGCTGTTGTTACCTCTGTAGACCGAGATGATTTAAAAGACATGGGCTCTATAATCTGGGCAGAGACTGTAAAGGCAATTCGCCGCATGAACCCAGAGACTACCCTTGAGACCTTAATACCAGATTTTCAAGGAGACACAACTAATATAGACCGCATAATTGCTGTACATCCAGAGGTGGTTTCTCACAACATGGAGACTGTCAAAAGATTAACACGTGAGGTTCGCATACAAGCCAAATACGAGAAAAGTTTAGAAGTTTTAAAATACCTCAAAGACAATGGCATAAAACGTACCAAAAGTGGAATGATGCTAGGGCTTGGTGAGACGCAAGAAGAAGTAATACAAACCATGAAAGACCTGCGAGAAGTAGGGCTAGACATTCTCACCATTGGACAATACCTGCAACCTTCAAAAAAGCACCTACCTGTCAAAGAATTTATAACCCCAGAACAATTCAAAAAATACGAAGAGATTGGTTTACAGATGGGTTTCAGACATGTAGAGAGTAGTGCTCTAGTGCGATCTTCTTATAAGGCACAGAAACACCTCACTTAAAACACTATGGCAATAATTAAAGTTGGCATTAACGGCTTTGGGAGAATTGGTAGAAGGGTATTTAGGTTGTTATTGCAACACCCAGAAATTGAAGTAGTAGCCATCAATGATATTGCAGATGCCAAAACACTTAGCCACCTTTTAAAGTATGATAGTATCCACGGGGTGTTACAAGAAAAAGTAGAAAGCACTCCCCACAGCATAAAGGTAGGTGCTACATCGTTTGCTTTTTATTCACAAACAGATATTTCAAAGATACCCTGGAAAGGGGTAGATATTGTTATTGAAGCCACTGGAAAGTTCAAAACAAAATCTACATTAAAAAAACACATTTCTAGTGGTGCAAAAAAAGTAATTCTTTGTGTCCCTCCTACTGATGATCAAATTAAAATGATTGTAGCTGGTGTAAACGACACCATGCTAACTCCAGAAGATTGTATTATTTCAAACGCGTCATGCACAACAAATAATGCGGCTCCCATGTTAAAACTCATACATGACGCATTTCAAATACAACAAGCATATATAACAACAGTTCACTCCTACACTACAGATCAAAGCTTGCATGACCAGCCCCACAAAGACCTTAGAAGAGCTAGAGCAGCAGGGCAATCTATAGTACCCACAACAACAGGTGCTGCAAAGGCGCTCACCAAACTTTTTCCAGATTTAAACAACGTTATTGGTGGTTGCGGCATACGGGTTCCTGTTGCCAATGGATCTTTGTGTGATATTACCTTAAATGTAAAAAAAGAGACCTCAATAAATGCCGTTAATGCCTTGTTTGAGAAAGCCGCTACAGGATCTTTAAAAGGAATTTTACAATTCACCAAAGACCCAATAGTATCTGTTGATATTGTTGGAAACTCGCACTCTTGTGTTCTAGATTCAGAGATGACCTCAGTGATAGGTAAAATGATAAAAATTATTGGTTGGTATGATAATGAAACTGGATATTCTTCAAGAATTATCGATTTGATATATAAAATGTCGAGGAAATAACTATATTTACCGACAAACTACATTTTTCAATGAATAAGGTACGTTTCTTTTACCTACAAACAATGGTTGTTTTTACCTTTTGCATCTCACCTTTGGGGTTATTTGCACAAGAGCAAGTTACAAACAACTCTACAACCACCTCAAACCCTGTGAAGCTTATCGAGCAATACAGAGAACAGGCCTGTGGTGCTATTATCTCCTTAAATTATGACCTGGCATTAGAAAAAATAAAAAAAGCAAATAATCTTATTGATGATGTTAAAGATTCACTGGGCAAGCAAGAAATTATACTTAGCAGTGCACAACTGCATTATTACCTTGAAAGTTATGACAAGGCTGCCAAGTTAAACAGTGTTGCCATCTCAAATTTAAAAAGCTCACAAAACTCAGAGAAACTTGCCAGCGCTTTATCTCTTCAAGGCTTTATTACAACAAAACTATCTCAATTTTCTGCCTCAGAAAACTATTTTAAACAAGCAGGCGCTCTCTATAGTAATAATGAAAGGGGGAAATCTTCGATTTTACTAGGCAGAGGAATTTTAGAACTTGAAAAAGAAAACCCAAAAATAGCGTTAAACTTTTTAAATGCAGGGCTTACCAAGTTCAGAGAGTTTGATATGCCATACCAATTAGCTTCTGGACTACTATACAAAGCAAATGCGCTACTTGTTCTCGAGGATGATACCGCTAAAACTTACCTAAGGCAAGCACAAAAAGCATTAGCAGACGCCATGCTAATAATAGAAAATAAAAACTTCAAAAAGTTAAATATTGATTCTTATCAAATAAATGCTACAATTGCCTTAAAAGAGGGAGAGAATTTAAAAGCTCAAAATATACTGGAGGAATATACCTCAAAAATGGCGGCGCTTAAAACTAAAAATAGCAGTTTAGTTGCTGCAATTTATATTCCTCAACCCAATGTTGTTGAAATTCAAGAACAGATAAATCCGATAATTGAAGAACCCTCTGATCAAGAAAAATCTGAGAGTTTCAATGTAATCACAAACGGGCTTAGCATCGCCATTATCGCAATACTCTCCTTACTCACCTTATCACTCTACAAAAACAACAACCTAAGGGCCAAGGCAAACACCCTACTTCAAGACAAAAACACAGAACTACTGTTAGCTAAAGAAAAAGCTGAGAAAGCATCTTTAGCAAAAGCACAATTTTTATCTACCATTACCCATGAGCTAAGAACCCCACTTTATGCCGTAACAGGACTCACCCATTTGTTGATGGAAGAAAACCCAAAAGAACATCAAAGAGAGCATCTAGAGTCTCTTAAATTTTCTGGAGAATTTCTATTATCTCTCATCAATAACATATTAGATCTTAACAAACTTGAAGCAAAAAAAGTAGAGATAGAAAAAATATCATTTCATCTTAAAAAAAGAATAAATGATGTGCTTATTGCTTTAAAGAAATCTGCAAACGATAAACAAACAACCTTGAGGGTTGATTATGATGATAGCATCCCGGAGAGTCTCTCTGGTGATCCAGTAAAATTATCTCAAGTGTTAATTAATCTTATAGGAAACTCAGTTAAATTCACCCAAAATGGAGAGGTAGTTATTCGGGTTAGAAAAATTGACCAATACAACAATAGCATCAAACTTAATTTCGAAATCCAAGACAACGGGGTAGGAATTTCTAAGAAAAAACAAAAATCAATTTTTGAAACCTTCTCTCAAGGGTCACTACAAATTAATAGAAAATTTGGGGGAACTGGTCTTGGTCTCTCTATTGTGAAGAATTTACTTGAATTAATGAATAGTAAAATTCAACTAGAAAGTAAATTAGGAGAAGGATCAAAGTTCTGGTTTAATCTGGATCTTGATATTTCTGATGAAAAAGTATCCCAACAAACAAAAACCGACAAAAAGAAAGTTATTGATCTGCAATACCTTGTTGGGAAAAATGTATTGGTGGTTGAGGATAACAAAATAAACCAAATGATTACCAAGAAAATTTTAGAGAAAAACAAGATGGTTTGTCAAGTGGCAGACAATGGCACAGACGCTGTTGCACTTGTAAAAGAAAATGATTTTGACATTGTACTAATGGACATACACATGCCAGGCATTAGTGGTATAGAAGCTACACAAAAGATTCGAGGATTTAATAAAGAACTTCCTGTTATTGCTCTTACAGCTGTTACAATAGACGAAAATCTAGATGAGTTTTTTAGGGTTGGATTTAATGAAATCATACCAAAACCTTTTAAGCCAGAGGAGTTTTTTGAAAAAATACACGACACACTTAAATTAAGCGAAAAATATAAATCTCCTACCCTTCCATAAGCCCGATAGCGTGCTCAATGGTTTTTTTGAAAAACATTTCTTGTTTATTTAAAATAATAGTTTTTATGGGTAAATAATACAGTGCATATTTCCCTAAAGGAACTTGCAATCGCATGTAATCCTTTTCTGTTGTAATGATCAATTCATCTTGCTTTAACTCAGCTATTTCAGTAGCAGAAAAACGATGGTGATCTGCATATTTTTTGTGGGTAAAAGAAAAGCCCTGCTCATTTAAAAACAAAACCAGAGGATCTGGATTGGCAATACCAGTTACAAGGGTGAAAGACTTATCTTTTAAATAGGCTAATGGTAAGCTCTCGCTAACTCCAAAAATAGTAGCTGCATATCCTATTTTAGAAAAATATACTTTTTGATGAGACGCTAGGTTTAGCAAAAATTTAATTTCTTGTAATCTTGCATACGATACTTTATCTGGGCATTTTGTAACCACTATAACATCTGCCCGAGAAGCGCCCTTTCTAGATTCTCGTAAATTTCCCGCAGGCAAAAAATAATCTTCATAAAACAGCTCATCAAACGCCGTTAATAAAATAGAAAAACCTGGTATTACCTTTCTGTGCTGGAAAGCATCATCTAATAAAATGATATCTGCCTCTGGCAATAATTTTTCAATACCTGTTTTTCTATCCTCACAAACCGCAACACTTAGGGATGGAAACTTTTGTTTAAATTGTAGTGGCTCATCTCCGGTTTGAGAAGCAGGTAAGTTTGGCTCAACCTTTAGATACCCTTTTGTTTTACGCCCATAGCCTCTGCTTAGTACTGCAAGGTTGTGGGTATCTTTTAAATAACTTACCAACAACTCTATCATGGGAGATTTTCCTGTTCCTCCAACAGAGAGATTCCCAACACATATAATTGGTTTTTTATAAGAAACACCAGTAAAGCCAAGCCACTTTTTATCGTACAAAAAGTTACGAATAGTAACTACCCAGCCATATATAATAGCAAAAGGAAATAATAATACTCTAAGGCGGTTCATGCAACGAAAGTAGTAATATGTTTGGGAAATGCTTCTTAAAAATTAAAATTTCAGAAAAAAAAAGAGATAAATTACAACTCAGATTCTAGTATATTTACGAAATAGTATGTGATTAATAACAACCTGTAACAAGGGATCTGTTAGTTAAAAAAGATAATTATGAAAGTAAAAGAAATTATTACATTACTTGAGGAGTTTGCTCCCCTTGCCTATGCAGAGGATTTTGACAACACTGGTTTACTAGTTGGAGACCAAGAGGCTAAAGTAACTGGTATACTGGTAACCCTGGATACTTTAGAGGCTGTTGTAGAGGAAGCTATCGAGAAAAAATGCAACCTTATTGTTAGCTTTCATCCCATCCTCTTTAAAGGATTAAAAAAACTAACCGGGGCAAATTATGTACAACGAGTGGTTCAAAAAGCTATTAAAAATGACATTCATATTTTTGCAATACATACTGCGCTAGACAACAGCTTTGAAGGAGTAAATGCCAAAATATGCAGCACCCTTGAATTAGTACATAAAAAGATTTTAATACCTCAAAAACAAACCATCAAAAAACTAATCACTTATGCCCCCAGCCAGGCGGTAGAGAATATTAAAAAAGCACTATTTAGTGTTGGTGGCGGTACCATAGGCAATTATCAAGAGTGTAGTTTTACCTCTCAGGGCACCTCTACTTTTAAAGGCAATGAGCACAGCAACCCTGTAATAGGAAGCAAAGGGGTCACCCAGGCAGTCCCAGAGATGATCATTGCAATGACTTTTGCCAAGCATTTAGAAAAAAGAATACTTAACGCCCTTCTTGACAGCCACCCCTATGAAGAGGTTGCCTATGAAATAACAACACTTGAAAACACCAATCAACACATTGGCATGGGCATGATTGCAGAACTACAAAACCCAATGGATGAAGATGCTTTTTTAATGTATTTAAAAGAAAAAATGAATACAAAATGTATTAGACACTCAAAAAAGATTGATAAACCCATAAAAAAAGTTGCTGTTTTAGGCGGCAGTGGTAGCTTTGCAATAAACGATGCAATTGCCCAAGGAGCAGACGTATACATAAGCTCTGATTTAAAATACCATGACTTTTACACTGCAGAAAATAAGATTTTATTGGCAGATATTGGCCATTATGAAAGCGAACAATACACAAAAGAGCTTTTACATACTTATCTTACAAAAAAAATCACTAATTTTGCAGTCGTTTTATCGCAAATAAACACAAATCCAATTAGCTATTTTTAATGTATGGCAACAAATAAAGAAATTTCTGTTGAAGAAAAGCTACGCGCTTTGTATGATCTACAATTAATTGATTCTCGCATTGACGAAATCAAAAACGTACGAGGGGAGCTTCCTCTTGAAGTACAAGATCTTGAAGACGAGGTAGCAGGGATGAATACCCGACTTGAAAAACTAACTACAGACCTTGAGGTTATTGAAGACAGTATTAAAGCAAAAAAGCTTGGTATTGAAACTTCAAAGGAGTTGATTAAAAAATACACAGCACAGCAAGATAAGGTTAGAAACAACCGTGAGTTTAATGCACTGAGCAAAGAGGTAGAATTTCAAGAATTGGAAATTCAATTATCCGAAAAGCACATCAAAGAATTTAAATTTCAAATCGAGCAGAAAAAAGAGGTAGTAGAACAAACCAAAGAACGTGTTGGTGCAAAACAAGAGCACTTAAAGCACAAACAAGGTGAGCTTGATGAAATTTTATCTGAGACCGAGAAAGAAGAAACTTCTTTACTTAAAGAATCTGAAAAATTTGAAAAGAAAATAGAAGACCGTCTAGTTATAGCATACAAGCGTATTAGAACCAATGTAAAAAATGGATTGGCAGTTGTAGCTATAGAAAGAGGTGCCTCTGGAGGTTCTTTTTTTACCATTCCTCCACAAGTACAAATGGAGATTGCTGCCCGTAAAAAAATTATTACTGACGAGCACAGTGGACGTATCTTGATTGACCAAGAATTGGCAACTCAAGAAAAAGAAAAAATGCAAAAAGTATTTTCTAAAATGAAGTAATAAACTTTAGCATAACAATAACAAAGCCTTTACACATCGTAAAGGCTTTTTTTATTAATTTTATTGGAGATTAAAAATACGAAATCATGAAAAAAAGTCTCTTGTTTTATATAGTAGCTATCTTAATGATATCTCAGGCATCATGTCAATCTAAAGACAATACAACAAACCAGCAAAGGGCATTAAAAATACAGCAAACCGTCACCCCTACGCAAGTTGCTCCCATAGATGGATTGGATCGCGCTTATTTTGCTAGTGGTTGTTTTTGGTGCGTAGAGGCTATTTATGAGAGCTTGAAGGGTGTGAAAGAGAGCATCTCTGGATATAGTGGGGGGCATACCCAGAATCCAACGTATGCTTCCAGCAATACTGGAAAAACTGGACATGCAGAAGCCGTAGAAATCATCTACAACGCCCAAGAGATTCAATTTTCAGATTTGGTAGACGTATATTTTGGATCACAAAATATTGGTCAAGTAAATGGGCAAGGCCCAGATAGAGGTTCACAGTATCGCTCTATTATATTTTATCAAAACCAAATTCAAAAAGATATTATAGACGCCAAAATAAAAGCCCTTGAACAAACACTTGGTAAGGGATATGTAGCTGCCCAGGTTCTCCCATTTGAAAAATTTTGGAAAGGTGAGAGTTACCACCAAAACTATGAAAGACTAAACCCTAGAAATCCATACATACAAAATGTATCTATCCCTAGATTAAAAAAATTTCAAAAAAAATTTCCAGAATTATTAAAAACAAAAAAACACTAATAGACTTCTCATCTTAGTGTTTCTTGGTTGCTTTTATTGAAAATAATAATGGATAAAGAGAATTGGGCATTTGATACATACCACTGTCAGTCCGCTCCAAAGAAGGAAAAACATTGTAAGGACTCTGTGGGTGCTCTTCAATAGATTCTATAGACAGTCCGGCACCAATAAGGGCGTTAATCACACTGCTAAGACTATGATTCCAGCCATATTCCTTACTCTCTAAGTTTGACTTTGGAGCAGCATAACTACCCATATACTGCTCATAGATAGCTTGTTTTTGATCATAACCATACCGCATCACCGCAGGGGTAACTGTGTAATCAAACATCCAGGCTATGGGATGAAAATCAACAATATAAAACGTGCCACCTGTTTTTAATCGCTGGGCAATCATCTTTGCCCAAGGCGCTAGATCAGGCAACCAACCTATGGTACCATAGCTAGTGAAAACGATATCGAAAGTTTGAGTAACATGATTTGAGGTATCTAAGACATTACAGCAAACAAAAGTAGCATCAAGTAAAAGTTCTTTGTTTAGGTTTTGAGCAAAGACTATAGCTTTTTCACTAAAATCTATTCCGGTGCACAAGGCCCCTAGCCTACTGAGACTTAGGGTGTCTTGCCCAAAATGGCATTGTAAGTGCAATAGGGTTTTGCCAGAGATATTTCCTAAGGCTTCAAGTTCAAAACAGTGCAAAGAAGAGCGCCCTTTTCTAAAGGCTTCTAAATTGTAAAAATCACTCTGGGTATGCACTGCAACACGCTCATTCCAGGTTTGCTTATTTGTTTTAAAAGCAGTAGTTAAGTCTGTCTCTTTCAATTTGTAGTTAAATTCTATTGGTGGAAATCTTAAATTATCCTTTATGGGCTCCGTCACAAAAAGGCATATTAGCGCTTTTTTCGCATCTGCAATACGATGCTCGTGATGGTTTTACTTCTTGAGTGCCATCTGGATGAGTGATAGTATGTTCTCCCACTATAACAAGAGGGCCATTTTCCAATAAATTTACTTTTGTCATGATATTGTTTTTTTGATTCTAGTAAATATAAGCTATTTCTAAAATTCTAAAACCATTAATTTTGCCTAACAAACAAAAAAATAAGGTAACATTCAGTCAATTTAAAACCTTATGGGGTTATTTTTTCTTAAAAAAAAATTCCAACGCGGGAGTAATGAAATACTTTCTATATTTTTACTAAAATCAAACAACCTAGAATTAGGTGTAATTATACAATTATAAATGCCAGGTATTTTAACCCACCAGGTATTATAATCTTTTCGCTACTTATGATATTTAAAAATTCAAGAGCTTTTGCCCAACAGTGTGACGATAAAGACCCCCTTTCAAGTTTCAGGAAAGAGTTTTTACTTCCCTTAGATACCCAAGGAAATGAATTGATCTATCTCTGCGGAAACTCTCTAGGATTACAACCCTTAAAAACAAAAGACTACATTCACCAAGAACTTAACGACTGGGCCAAACATGGTGTAGAAGGACATACAGATGCAAAAAACCCTTGGCTTCCTTATCACGAGTTTTTAACGCAAAACATGGCAGCTATTGTAGGAGCCAAACCAAGTGAGGTGGTAATCATGAATACCTTGACCACCAATTTGCATTTAATGATGGTAAGTTTCTACCAACCCACTGCAACAAAATATAAAATTGTGGTAGAGAGTGATGCCTTTCCTAGCGACAAATACGCCATGGAAAGCCAATTAAAATTTCATGGTTTTGACCCCAAAGAAGGTCTTATTTTATGGAAACCCAGAGAGGGAGAAGATTTGTGCAGATATGAAGACCTTGAACAAATTTTAGAATCACAAGCAGATGAGATAGCCTTACTGATGATTGGGAGTACCAATTACTATTCTGGTCAGCATTTCCCCTTAAAGAAAATTACGGCCTTAGGTCACAAACACCATTGCAAGGTTGGCTTTGATTTGGCGCATGGAGTTGGTAATATTCAACCAAATTTACATGAAATAGGAGCAGATTTTGCCGTTTGGTGTACCTATAAATATTTAAATAGTGGCCCAGGATCTTTAGGAGGCTGCTTTGTTCATGAGCGCCATGCAAACAATAAAAAAATCAATCGCTTTACCGGATGGTGGGGGCACAACAAAGAAACACGCTTTAATATGCGCCATGAATTTGATGCTATCCCGGGGGCAGAAGGATGGCAATTAAGCAATCCTCCTATTTTGTCAATGGCTGCCATTCGCGCATCTTTGGATACTTTTAAAGAGGCAGGTTTTGAAAACCTTAGAGCAAAAAGTGAGAGTTTAACTGGATTTCTTGAATTCTTATTAGATGAGATAGATACAGATGATATTCATATAATCACACCAAGAAATAAACAAGAGCGAGG
>CERM01080948.1_pt1 | contig 13975 bp, 9 predicted proteins | sample 530791 | NCBI WGS metagenome assembly CERM01 (sample SAMEA2620970, study PRJEB7988) | marine metagenome | biome: marine biome (ENVO:00000447); feature: surface water layer (ENVO:00002042); material: "saline water (ENVO:00002010), including plankton (ENVO:xxxxxxxx)" | depth 5 m | reverse complement strand
AATTAATGAGTGAATTAGATGGTGTTCAAAAAGTAAAAGTTTTATTAGCACAGGCCTTATTTGGTAATCCTGATGTATTGATTATGGATGAACCTACCAACGATTTAGATTTTGAAACAATTAAATGGTTAGAAAATTTTATTTCAAATTATGACAACACTGTAATTGTAGTTTCTCACGATAGACATTTTTTAGATTCTGTATGTACTCATATTTCAGATATTGATTTTGGAAAGATCAACCATTTTTCCGGAAATTACACTTTTTGGTATGAATCAAGTCAGCTTGCTTTAAGACAAAAAACTCAGCAAAATAAAAAAGCGGAGGAGAAAAAAAAGGAATTAGAAGATTTCATTGCTAGATTCAGTGCAAATGCCTCAAAATCAAAACAGGCCACGTCTAGAAAAAAAATGCTTGATAATTTAAACATCGAGGAAATAAAACCATCTTCTAGAAGGTACCCTGCAATTATATTTAATTCTGACAGGGAAGCAGGTGATCAAATTTTAAGTGTTGAAAATCTATCTTTCTCAGATTCTACTAGCGTTTTATTTGATAAAATTAGTTTTAATCTTAATAAGGGTGAAAAAGTTGTGCTTTATTCAAAAGATACAAGAGCAACAACAGCATTTTATCAAATAATAAACAATGAGATTAAACCGAGTTCAGGAAAATTTCATTGGGGAATTACCACATCTCAATCCTATCTACCACTCGACAATAATGCTTTTTTCACAGAAAAACTATCATTAGTTGATTGGCTTAGGCAATGGGCTAAAAATGATGAAGAAAGAGAAGAAGTTTTTATAAGAGGATTTCTGGGTAAAATGATTTTTAGTGGAGAAGAAGCACTGAAAACATCTGATGTCCTTTCAGGGGGTGAAAAAGTTAGGTGTATGCTTTCAAGGATGATGATGTTAAGGTCAAATGTCTTAATGTTTGACGAACCGACCAGTCACTTGGATTTAGAATCTATAACGGCATTAAATAATTCTATAAAAAAATTTAAGGGAAATGTTTTTATAACCACTCATGATTTTGAATTTGCTAAATCAGTTGGTGATAGAGTTATTGAATTAACTCCCAAAGGAGCTATCGATAGACTATCCTCATTTGACTCTTATATAAGCGATCCAAAAGTTAAAAAGTTAAGATTGGATTTCTATTCCTAAATTATCAATAATTTTTATTGATAAATTTTTTTCATCACGATGTACTAATAACTCTATGATTTGATCACAAATAATTCCAAAGCCAGCGAGTCTTGCTGACTCATTTTGATTTTTAACAATCGCATGGATATTATTTTTTTTAAATTCGTTAATAATTCTTTGACAAATGATTAAAGAACCTCTGTAAATTAAGACAAAATCGTTCTTCATTTTCAATTAAAATACTTTCTATTCCAAATTGCAGTATTAAAGTTTTTACCTAAAGAAAAGCCAAAAAATATAACAACAGCTATTAAAGATTTTAGCATAAACAAATAGGTGATAAAAAATTCGGTTATTAATGAATTTTCATAAACAAAGAGTCCTTTTGGAATTAGAAGAGAGATAAAAAAGGTGAAGATTACTAAAAAAATTATAATATTTTTTAATGATTTAAAAGGCCACATTTTAAGTTTTCTGAAATAGCTTAGATCGTTTCCCCATTTATCTATTAAATAAAAGTATTCATTTCCAAGATTACAAAATAGTAATGGATCATCAGAATTTTTTAATTTAAATAATTTGGAGGGAGCCATTACTTTTAAATCTACATGATTAATTTTATGGCTGTTTTTAAAAGATTTGATTTTTTCTAATGTTGAATCAGGGTAATCTCCTTTAAAATATTTTGAATCTAAAAACCTCAAACGATAATCAATACACGTTTTTTTAATATCATTGATATGAAAAATATTATTACCATCAATTATATTTAGATCAAAATCGTTGTATAAATCTACCTTTAAATCATCAAATTTATTTTGAGAAATATCTTTATTTTTTTTTAATTGTGTTTCAATATTAGTCGTATACATATTTATTTATCTCTTAATAAAGCATTAAAGTTATTTTTTAATTTATTTTGAATTTTATTCATAGCTAAATGAATTTCCTTTTCATTTAAAGTTTTTTCAGAGTTGGACAAAGTAAAATTTAGTGCGTAGGATTTTTTATTTTTACCAATTTTGTCTCCCTCATATACATCAAACAGATTCATATTAATTAAATTTTTTATGTGTGATTTCATTAACAAATCTTTAATTTGAGAATACTCAATTTTTTTATCAATTATAAAAGACATGTCTTTTTGAACAGGTTGAAACTTTGATAAGGGTTTATATTTCTGAAAATTTGTATTTAAATTTTTGTGTACTAGATCAATATCAATTGAAGCATAAAAAACATCTTGTTTTATATCAAATTGACCACAGGTGTTTTTGTCAACTAAACCAATTATTGCTAACTTTTTATCTTTATTAAAAAGACCTAATGTTTTTTTAAAACCATTTAATTCTATTGGTTCTTCATTAACCTCTATAGAAAGTTTTGACAAAATATTAATTACGATATTTTTTAGTGAATAAAATTCAGCATTAATAAATTCGTTTCTCCAGCTTTTGGAAATAATTTTTCCACTGTAAGTGATGGAAAGTCTTCTGTTTTCGTTGTAAGAATCTTTAAAACTTTCATAAATTTTACCAAATTCAAAGTATTTTAAATTATTGTTTTTTCTGTTAATATTATATTTTAAAGTTTTCAGAGAGGACTCTAGTAAAGTTGTTCTTAATTTAGAAACATCTTTACTTAATGAGTTAAGTATTTTAACATCTTTCCTATTAAATAAGTTTAATTGATTGTTTGTAAGAGAGTTATTCATAATCTCGTTGAACCCAAGTGGCAGTAGTGACTGAGCTATGGATTTTTCTATTTTAAAGCTTAAATTTTCATTTCCAATGTTTATTGGTATGGATAATTTATTGGAAAGATTAATTTTGTTATAACCATATATTCTAAGAATTTCCTCAACAACATCACATTCTCTATAGATATCATGTCTGTAAAATGGAACTGTAATACCCACACCTGTTTCCGTAATATTATTGATTTTAAAATCCAATGAAGTTAAAATAGATTTAATTTCTTCCCTGGGAATTTCCTGACCAATTAGTCGATTAGTTTTCTCAAAATTTAACAAAATAGATACTTCATCAGGTTTTTTGGGATATTCATCAATAATGTCACTAGAAATTTTACCATCGCATAATTCACAAATCAAGATAGCTGCGCGCTTAAGAGCATATTCAATATTTTCTATTGATGTTCCTCGTTCAAACCTGAAAGAGGCGTCTGTATTTAATCCATGATGTTTAGCTGATTTTCTAATTGTTACAGGGTTAAAATATGCACACTCTAAAAATATTGATGAAGTATCATTAGAAATACCGTGTTTTGAGCCACCGAAAATACCAGCTAAGCACATTGGTGTGTCATTATCACAAATCATTAAATCACTATCTTTAAGTTGCCTTGATTTGCCATCTAGAGTGGTGAAATTGGAATTGTTTTTAAGTGTTTTGACATGAATTGATTTTGTTGAAATTTTATCTAAGTCATAAGCATGTAATGGATTGCCACTTTCGTGTAAAACATAGTTGGTGATGTCTACAACATTATTTATCGGAACTATTCCTATAGCTTTTAACTTATTCTGAAGCCACTTAGGAGAATCTTTGACAATAATGTTATCAATACATACACCGGAAAACCTTGGACACATTTTGGAATCTTCAACATAAACGTTAGCCTTTTGAGTTCTTGAGTTAATATGAAAAGATGATACGGAGGGGGTTATAAGTTCGGATTTAATCCCCTTTTGAATTAAAGCTGCTCTAAGATCTCTTGCTACACCCATGTGACTCATAGCATCAGATCTATTTGGTGTTAATCCAATATTGATAACTTTATCATTATAGTTTTCAAATAAATCACAAACTTGTGTGCCTACTTTAATACTTTTTTCTAAAATCATTATTCCGTCGTGAGAATTGCCTAGACCAATTTCGTCTTCTGCACAAATCATACCAAAACTAATTTCTCCTCGAATTTTACTTTTATTAATTTTAAATTTTTCACCACTTGTTGGGTAAATTGTCGTACCAACAGTAGCTACGATAACTTTTTGATTAACGTTTACATTAGGGGCGCCACAAACGATTTGTAGTGTTTCCTGACCAATATTAACTTTAGTTAATTTTAGTCTATCTGCATTAGGATGTTTTTCACAATGAATTACTTCTCCAACAATCAAACCTTCAAAATCTCCTTTTACATCTTGATAATCAACAACACCTTCAACTTCAAGTCCAATGTCAGTTAAGATTTCACAAACTTCATCAATTTTTAAATTAATTTTTAAAAATTCGTTGAGCCAATTAAAGGAAATGTTCATTTAAAATAATTTTAATCAAAGATACAATTATGTGAATTTAATTATTAATTTTTTTTAATAATTAACTTATGTGTTTCCAAAGAATACTATCCTTATTTAACTTTATGTATTCATTTTTAATTTCTTGATTGTCGGTATGTCTTAACTGTGGGTCATTTGTTATCAAACTTTTTGCATCTTGACGCGCTAATTCCAATATATCTTGATCTTTTATAATATCAGCAATTTTGAAATTTAGCAATCCACTTTGCTGGGTCCCAAGAATATTACCAGGCCCTCTTAAATTCATATCTACTTCTGATATTTTAAATCCATCATTAGTATTGCACATTGTTTTAATTCTAATTTTGGCTTCATTACTGATTTTATACTTACTCATTAAGATACAGAAACTATTTTCAGACCCTCTACCGACTCTTCCTCGCAACTGATGTAATTGCGACAGTCCAAATCTTTCTGCACTCTCAATAACCATTACAGAAGCATTAGGAATATTTACTCCAACTTCAATTACAGTCGTTGAAACCATAATTTGGGTTTCTCCATTTTTAAATCTCTTCATTTCATAGGATTTATCTTCATTTTTCATTTTTCCATGAAGAATACTAATTTGATAATTTTCCTTTGGAAACTCCCTTACAATACTTTCGTATCCGTCCATGAGATCCTTATAATCCATTTTTTTAGATTCTTCAATTAGCGGATACACAATATAAATTTGTCTACCTTTTTTGATTTCGTCCTTTAAAAATCTAAAAACTTTTAATCTGTTTTTGTCAGTCCTATGAACAGTTTTTATAAGTTTTCTCCCAGGTGGAAGTTCGTCGATAATAGAAATATCCAAATCTCCGTACACACTCATTGCTAAAGTTCTAGGAATGGGTGTGGCAGTCATAACTAAAATATGTGGAGGTGTGTTGTTTTTTTTCCATAGTTTAGATCTCTGAGCTACTCCAAAACGATGTTGTTCATCGATAATAGCTAAACCGAGATTTTTAAAAATAACCTTGTCTTCTAATACTGCATGAGTTCCAATTAATATATTTATTTGACCGCTTTTTAAATCATCAAAGAGACTAATTCTTTCTTTTTTTGTTGTTGAGCCTGTAAGTATTTCAACATTTATTTTCAAGCCCTCAACAGAATTTTTTATGCTATTGTAATGTTGTTGAGCTAAAATTTCCGTAGGAGCAATAATAGTAGTTTGATAATTGTTATCAATTGCTATAAGACATGATAATAATGCTACAATAGTTTTTCCAGATCCAACATCTCCCTGTAAAAGTCTATTCATTTGTGAATTTGTTGAAAAATCTTTTCTAATATCTCTTATCACGTTCTTTTGTGCATTGGTTAGTTCAAACTCAAGATTATTATTATAAAAATCATTAAAAAATTGACCAACTTTTAAAAATTTAAAACCTTTAAATTTATTTTTATTAATTAAGTTTTTAAATACAAATTGTAATTGAATGAAGAAAAACTCCTCATATTTTAACCTGAACTGTGCTTTACTTAATTGTAATTGATTTTTTGGAAAATGAATATTGAACAATGCTTCGTATCTAGGAATTAATTTATATTTTTCATTTAGATTTCTATTTAAATTTTCTTTGATTGTTTTTTCAGAATTTTCAAAAATATTGTAAACAAGATCCCTTAATAATTTATTGTTAATTCCTTTAGAACTTAATAACTCTGTAGAGCTATAAATTGGAAGTAAACTATTTTTTAATGACTTATTATGTTTTTCTAAAATTTCTGATTCAGGATGCACTATAGAAAATCTATTATTAAAACTGTTGAGTTTTCCATATACAACATACTTCTTATTTAACTGAATTGATTTTTCTATCCATTTAGTTCCCTTAAACCATACAATTTCTATCTCGTCATTTTCATCAGAAAAAATGCCAATAAGTCGTTTGACTTTTGAATTGCTTGAATATTTTAAATCTATGAATTTTCCAATAATTTGAACATATGAATTAGTATTTTCTAGTTCAGAAATTTTATGATATTTAGTCTTGTCAATGTATCTAAATGGGAAATTATATAGTAAATCTTTGTAAGTAAAAACTTTTAATTCTGATTTTAACAAGTCAGCTCTGTTTGGACCAACTCCTTTTAAATAATCAATTGGTGTAATTAAATAATTTTGTTTCACATCACTAATATAATTTATTAACTTTATAAGGTATTAAATACCTTAATAAATTCAATAAACAAAACAAATATTTATTTTAATTGGAAGACTACTTAAGTCAATTAAACGACTCTCAAAAACTACCTACTACACATAAAAACGGTCCAATAATGGTCATAGCTGGCGCAGGCTCTGGAAAAACTAGAGTTTTAACCTACAGAATAGCTTATTTAATGGAAAGGGGAGTAGACCCATTTTCAATATTATCTTTAACATTTACCAACAAAGCAGCAAGAGAGATGAAATCTAGAATTTCTCAGATTGTTGGGGAAAGTAAATCTAAAAATTTATGGATGGGAACTTTTCATTCTATTTTTGCTAGAATATTACGATCAGAATCTGAACTGTTAGGATACTCTTCAAACTTTACCATTTACGATACGCAAGATTCGGATAGATTAATAGCAACAATAATTAAAGAATTAAAGTTAGATAAAGATCTTTATAAATATAAAAATATTAGAAGCAGGATTTCGTCATTAAAGAACAATCTTGTTACAGTAAAAGCTTACTTATCCAATCCAGAACTGGTTCAGCAGGACAATGAATCCCGAAGACCTATGTTTGGAAAAGTTTATCAAACTTATGTTAATAGATGTTTCAAAGCATCTGCAATGGATTTTGATGATTTGTTATTAAAAACCAATGAGTTACTTAATAGATTTCCAGAGGTTCTTGCTAAATACCAGGAAAGATTTAAATATATTCATGTAGATGAGTATCAAGATACAAATCATTCACAGTATTTGATTGTAAAAGCATTAGCTGATAAATATGAAAATTTATGTGTAGTGGGTGATGATGCTCAAAGTATTTATGGATTTAGAGGTGCTAATATTGAAAATATTTTAAGTTTTCAAAAAGACTATTCAAATTCAACTATCTACAGGTTAGAACAAAATTACAGATCAACTAAAAATATTGTAAATGCAGCGAATTCTGTAATAAATTACAATATTAATAAGCTAGAAAAAGAAGTATGGACTGACAATGAAAGTGGAGAAAAAATTGAAATTAATCAATCAATTACCGACTCTGAGGAAGGAAGATTTGTGTCTTCATCTATTTTCGAAAATAAAAATAAGTATCAATTAGACAATGACTCGTTTGCTGTATTATATAGGACTAATGCACAATCCAGATCTATTGAAGATGCTTTGAGAAGAAAGAATATTTCTTACCAAGTTTACGGTGGCCTTTCCTTTTATCAAAGGAAAGAAATTAAAGATATACTCGCTTATTTAAGAGTGATTGTTAACCCAAATGATGAAGAAAGTATTAAAAGAATTATAAATTATCCAACCAGAGGAATTGGTCAGACTACAATGGATAAGTTGTTAATCTACGCAAATGAAAAAAATATTAGTTTATTCGAAACTTTGAAAAACTTAAGTTCGGATGAAATCAAAATTAATTCAGGAACAAAAAATAAATTAAATCAGTTTTTTTTATTAATTAAAAGTTTTCAATTATTAAACGAAAGTTTAAATGCGTTTGAAATAGCTGAAGAAGTTCTAAAAAGGATTGGAATAATTAATGTATTAAAATTAGATGGAACCCCAGAATCAATTAGTAGAATCGAAAATATTGAAGAATTAATCAATGGAATAAAAGATTTTATTGAAGGTGAGAAGGAAGTAGTGGACTCAAAAGCCACTTTAAGTGATTTTTTAGAAGATGTAGCTTTAGCATCTGAACTAGACAAAAATATTAATGACTATCAAAAAAAAGTTTCCTTAATGACTATACATTTGGCCAAAGGATTAGAATTTAATCACGTTTACATTGTTGGTTTAGAAGAAGATTTGTTTCCCTCAGCAATGAGTTCTACCACAAGAGCTGATTTGGAGGAAGAACGAAGACTGTTTTATGTTGCCCTTACTAGAGCTAAAAAGAAAGTAACGATAACTTATGCTAAAACTAGATACAGATGGGGTAAGCTAAACGATTGTGAACCTAGTAGGTTTATAAAAGAAATAGATAAAACTTACACAAATTATAATTTATCAAGTTCAATAACTGGTTCATTAAACAATTTGATGGAAAACAATTCTATAAGATTTAGAAAGCCAAAGAATAAAATTCAATTAAAAAAAATAAAAAACAATTTGTCTCCAAGTACTTATAAATCCAGTTATATTGATATTAACAAAGGAGATCATATTATTCACAATCGATTCGGTAAAGGAAAAGTCATTGAAACAGAGGGTGAGGGTGCCGATAAAAAAGCTGAAGTGAAGTTTGGTTCAAGCGGTGTTAAGAGAATTTTATTAAAATTTGCTAAATACAAATTAATATAATAATACTACGAATATCTCTTATTTTTTTTCTTATTTTTTCTTTTAGATCTGAAGTTTCCCATTGATTTATCCTTATCAAAACTATTTCTATTCCTTCTCCCTGAGCTATGTTTTTTTCTTTTTTTATCCTTTGAGAATTTTTTTTCTACTTTTTCTTTTGTTTCCTTTATCGAGATGGAATTCCCATTGAAATCAACTTTTTTAATATTTTTTAATAAATCTTTTTTTACTAATCCATCAATTTCAAAAATAGTATAGGATTCTCTAATGTCAATCCCGCCTATTTCTACTTCGTTTGATTTTAGCACTCTGTTAATTAATGAAATCAGCTCTATTGGCGAAACACCATTTTTTCTTCCAATATTAACAGAAAAGTTAATAAATGAGTCACTATGAGACTTTCTTTTTTTGTTGTGAGAGTTTTCTGTATTTATCGATTTATTATTAATATCACTTGAATTTTTATAATAATCTAAAAATCTATTAAACTCTGCAGAAACAAAATGTTTAATTAAGTCTTCTCTGCTTAACCATTCTAGTTTTTTATAAATATCATCTAAAAAGGGTTCAATTTGTTTTTCATCAACTTTTACCTTTTCAATTTTGTCAATTAATTTAAATAATTGTTTAGAACAAATATCCTTTCCAGAGGGTACTTCTTTTCTAAGAAATTTAATTTGACTTTTATTTTCAATAGATTTCACTTTTCTACCCTCTCTACTATTTGTAATTGCGATAGAAATTCCGCTTTTTCCCGCTCTTCCTGTTCTTCCACTTCGATGAGTATACACTTCTGGATCATCAGGAAGTGAATAATTTATAACGTGAGTTAAATCATCTACATCTAGTCCTCTAGCAGCAACATCAGTTGCAATTAACATTTGTAATGATTTATCTCTAAATCTGTTCATTACCTCGTCTCTTTGATTTTGTGATAGATCACCATGAATAGCATCCGCATTATAACCATCATTAATGAATTTATTGGCTATATCTTTTGTTTCACGTCTAGTTCTACAAAAAACTATTCCATATATATTTGGATTAAAATCAGCGATTCTTTTTAAAGTTTCGTATTTGTATTTTGAACTTACGTCATATATATGATGTTCTACGTTTTTGGCACCAGAATTAACTTTTGCTACTGTAATTTCTTTAGCACCCTTCATATATTTTTTTGAAATAGATAAAACTTCCCTAGACATCGTTGCTGAAAACAACATTGTTTGTCTATTTTTAGAAGTTTTATCCAAAATATAATCCAAATCATCTTTGAATCCCATGCTTAACATTTCGTCAGCTTCATCTAAAATTACTTTATTAACTATATCTAATTTCAAAACTCTTCTATTAATTAAATCTTTAGTTCTTCCTGGTGTTCCTACAATTATTTGAACACCTTTTTTTATAGATTTGATTTGATTTTCAATACTAGTACCACCATAAACCGGGACTATTTTTACGTGTTTTAGATATTTAGTGAATGTTGTTAAATCTTTAGCAATTTGTATGCATAATTCTCTTGTTGGGCAAAGTACAATTGATTGGACATGATTAATTTGTCCGTCAATTTGCTGAATTGTAGGTAATCCGAATGCAGCAGTTTTTCCAGTTCCAGTTTGTGCTAAAGCAATTAAATCTTGATTTGTTTTTAAAAGAAATGGAATAGACTCAGTTTGAATTGGAGTAGGGGAAATGAATCCAATTTCAGTTATTGATTTTAATAATTCTTTTCCAATTCCAAGGTCTTTGAAAGTTGTCATTTTTTAATTTAGGCTGCAAATGTCGTCTATTTAATTGGGTATTGATGCTTTTTTAAAATTTAAAACAAAAAAAACACACCAATAGGTGTGTTTTTTTTTTAAAATTTTTATTTATTAATTACCAGCCGCTTTCATTCCTTGTTCAATTAGGTCATAAAATTGATCTAATTTAGGAAGAACAACAATTCTTGTTCTTCTATTTTTAGATCTATTTTCAGCTGTTTCATTATCAGCAACAGGGACATAGTAACTTCTTCCAGCCGCGGTCATCCTTTCAGGTTGAACACCAAAATCATTTTGTAAAACTCTAACAACAGATGTTGCACGTTTGACACTAAGATCCCAATTATCAAGTAAGACCTCATTTTGAATAGATTGATTATCCGTGTGACCTTCAACTAAAAATTCAATTTCAGGTTTATCAAGTACTACCTTAGCAACTTTACCTAACACTTCTTTTGCTCTTTCAGAAACGACATAACTACCACTATTAAATAATAATTTGTCAGAAATAGAAATGAAAACCACACCTTTTTCAACATTTACTTCAATATCCTTATCGTTAATATCAATAAAAGAACCTTTTAAACTAGTTACTAAAGCCAGAGTTACAGAATCTCTACGAGTAACAGCATCTCTCATTGTGTTTATAGTTAAATCTTTTTCCTTCATACTTTCAAGAGATTTTTCTAAATTTTCTGCTCCCTTTTGAGATAAGGTTGTAAGATTACCCATGTTATTAATTAAATCTTGATTATTATTTTTTAAAAAAGCAACTTGTTCTTTTAAAGTTTTTAAATCAGCTTCAGCACCAGCTTTTTCATCAATACATGAATTTAATTTTACAGTCGCTGAATTTAATAAATCCTTACTTTGTTGGTTCATGGCTTCAAGGGCGGCATATTTTTTTTGAGATACACATGAGGGCAGTAAAAAGGATACGGTTAATATCGTTAAAAAGATTTTTTTCATTTTAATAATTTTTATTTGTTTAATATTCAAATTTAATAAAATAATTATATTTTTTTAAGTATTTAACTCTTATTTAACTGAGAATATTTTCTTTTTTTAAGGATTAAATAATTGTATATAATTGACTTAATAACGTAGTATTTAGGTTTTTTATTGTTTGACCTAACCAACATATAATTTTGTTCAATAGGAATTCTGTATCCATCTTTAAAGGAATGATTATAATACATTGCTTTTATAATCTCTTTAAAATGCTGAAATTTAAAAGCGATTAACTGGAAAAATGCAAAAATAATATTAATCAAATTTATTAATTGTAATCTATTAATGGTAAAGAAATTAAAGTGAGGAAGTACATTTGTATTCTTGATAATCATCCATCTTTGATTTCTAATATTATAGAAAAGTTTTTTTGGGTTGTTATAGTCAAAAGAGCCACCTCCTAAATGATACACTGTACTCTGATAAATAAATTTTTTCTTAAGGTCATTACTTAAATTTGTAATTCTCCAACATAGATCAATCTCTTCCATGTGATTATAAAAATGTTCATCAAATCCATTAAGTGAATTAAAAACTTCTTTTCTTATGAAAAAACAAGCTCCTGAGGCCCAAAAAATATCAATATTCTGATCATATTGCCCATTATCTTGTTCAATTTCATTAAATATTCTTCCCCTGCAATAAGGATACCCATAGTAATCAATAAACCCACCAGCAGCACCTGCGTACTCAAAAAATTCTCGTTTATTATAATTTAAAATTTTAGGTTGAACAACTACAGTTTTAATATTCTCAACGAACTCTTTTAATACAGGGTTAATCCAATTTTTAGTGACTTCAACATCGTTGTTTAATAAACAGTAAATCTCTTCTTTTACATGTTTTAAGCCTTTATTATAACCTTTTGCATATCCGTAGTTAATTTCATTTTTAATTATCTTAACATGAGGAAAATTATTAGTTATAAAATCAATAGATTTATCATCAGAATTATTGTCAATTACATAAATAGTATGGTTTTCAGAATGTTTTACCACGCTCGGTAAAAACTTTTCTAAAAGCTTAATTCCGTTCCAATTCAGTATTACTATAGCTATTCTCATGAAAATGGAAATTCCTTTATAAACTTATATTTTTTAGTTTTATAATCAATCTTAAAAAAAAAGTGAATTAAGCCATTAGTAATCATCATAAATTGTGAATTTAAACTTTTATTATAAATTAAAGTTTGATCAAACACGGCTTGATCAATTTTTACACTAGGAGCTTTACATTCAACAAGCAATTTTACAGAACCGTCTCTATTATAAACAACAATATCAAACCTTTTGTTCATTTTGTTGACAATCACTTTTTTTTCGATTCCAATGTGATTCTTTGATATTTCTTTTTCCAACAAGTAACATATAACATGCTGTCTTACCCATTCCTCAGGATTAAGAATAAAAAATTTTTTTCTTACAATGTCAAATATATATGTTTTATTATCTATATTTTTGATTTTGAATTCGTAATCGGGAAAATTTAACTTAGACATAATTATAATCTAAAATGAATTTACAAGAAATTAACAGCATAATTTCCAAAATCAAGAATAAAATTTATTCTCCTATTTATTTTTTAATGGGTGAAGAAACTTATTATATAGATAGCATAACTAAACTATTGAACGAAAATGTCTTGAGTGACGATCAAGAAAGTTTTAATAAAACTATACTTTACGGAAAAGATACATCGGTTGAAAACATCATATCTCATTGTAAAAGGTATCCACTTATGTCAGATTATCAATTAGTTGTAGTAAAAGAAGCTCAAGATTTATCAAGAAATATCGAATTACTTTCAGAATATGTTTTAAATCCGTTAATGAGTACTATACTAGTCATTAACTACAAATACAAAACATTAGATAAAAGAAAGAAACTTTATAAGAATATTCAAAAATTTGGCAATGTCATTGATTGTAAGAAAATTTATGAAAATCATGTGCCAAATTGGGTGGAAAATCAATTAAAAAAGGATTTGTTTACGATTGATCCAAAAGCATGTTACATGCTGGTAGATTTTCTAGGAAATGATCTAAAGAAAATTGATAATCAGTTAAATAAATTAAAAATAAATTGTTTAAATGATAAAAATATAACTCCGAACGAGATTGAGCAATATGTTGGAATCAGTAAGGATTTTAATGTTTTTGAATTGAGAAGCGCGATAGGAAATAAAGACTTAAATAAAGCATTAAAAATTTGCGATTATTTATCATCTAATAATAAACAACCAATTCAAATTAC
>CERM01020638.1_pt1 | contig 13984 bp, 19 predicted proteins | sample 530791 | NCBI WGS metagenome assembly CERM01 (sample SAMEA2620970, study PRJEB7988) | marine metagenome | biome: marine biome (ENVO:00000447); feature: surface water layer (ENVO:00002042); material: "saline water (ENVO:00002010), including plankton (ENVO:xxxxxxxx)" | depth 5 m | reverse complement strand
AGATACAACACAAGGTTTTAATATGATATCAAGAAAAGAATTTACTGAAAAAGTAGAACGTCTATTATCTCGTGGAAAGGGTGTTGACGTAATGGGTGCAATCGTTAAAGTTTGTGAAGAGAATCAATTAGAACCCGAAAGTGCTAAGAGACTTTTAACACCACCTCTTAAAGAGAAGTTGGAAGCAGAAGCACAAGGACTAAACCTAATCAATCGTGGTAGGACTAGTCAAGGAACAATCACACGATTTTACGAGGAAAAAAAATAATGGAAATTAATGATATAGTCACAGTAGTGGCCACGAGTGGTGAATACATTGGTAAGTTCAAAGGTTTAGAAAATGGTATTTTAAATATTGAAGACCCTAGAATGGTAATCTCTCATCCCAACGGAGACGGTGGTATGGGATTTGCAAGAGGTATTGCAGTCACTGGAGAAGAGAATCCAAGTGAAGTTTCATTTAATGAATTTGTATTTGTTGTTGCAACAAACCAACCTATTCAAGAAGCATACCAACAAGCAACTGGGTCTATAGTGACACCACCAAAAACTCCTACTATCATAACTTAATGACCAGTAGGGAAGGATATGATGCATACACTCTTTATCTTGGAATAAAACTACACTTCTATTCCAAGGACTATGACTTTATAAAGTACAATGGTAAAGTAAAGAGTGACATCAATTCCTTTCTAAAACGAAAAGATAAATTTCATTTTGGTAAGTTATTTAAAACTTACAAACAAGACTTACAAGATTTCTATATTGCAAATCTAAGTCTTAAAGATAGTTGGGCAGGAGACTTATTAGACAATGAATGTGAACGAATTTATAAAGAATGGAAAAAGAGACAACAAAAATTGTCATATATGTATGAAACAGAACTCTCTGATATCCTACTTAAAAGAAGTATACAAAAGGTATTGGAAGTAAAGAAAGGTCAACACCCTATACTATTAAAAGAATACATGGCAAAGAACATATCTTTAGAGACACTTTGTATAATGGATTCTATTATCGGATTCAGTTCCGATTGGGAGAGACTAATATCAGAGAAGGTAGTCTATCCCGAAATACACATAAAGATTCAGAAGTATAAGTCTTTCGTAGACTTTGATTACACAAAATATAAAACTAAAACAATAGAGTTATGTCAGAAATAACTATATTAGGAAACGGGCCTAGTAGAGAGGACTTTGATATCGACAATTGCATACATGAAGTATGGGGTTGTAATGCAATCTATAGGGACACTAATAAGTGTGATATAGTGTTTGCAGCTGATATGCCTTTACAAAAAGAAATTGTAGAGACAGGATATTATAAAGAAAACCTAGTGTGTTTTGCTGACATTGAACCCCTTCCAATAGAAATGTTGGAGTTAATGTCTGCAGGGTTTAACTACAGTCATGACGATATACGAATATCTAAAAAGGATAATGATACACACTTCATTGTTCAAGGTAATGAAACTTATACAGATTTTTTGGGATTAGTAAATCCCGAACTAATACTCACATACAATGACCCTATGTTTAGCAACTTGTTTACTGGAATGTCAGCATTAAGTTATGCTATGCAACAAGGTTATAAGACTATAAACATGGTGGGATTTGATGCACTGGAAAGTGATATTTGTGATAATATTTATGAAGGTAGTGCTAACTACGGGCATAAATATAATACCGACTCAACTGTTCTTGATGTTCAGAGGAGTCAGTTCATAGCACTATTAGAATGGTACTATGGAAAAGGTTCAGTATACTGGAAAAACCCTCTTGACAGAGAGGACGAAATCAAGTATAATGAATTATCTTATTATGAAAATAGTGAGAGATGGATTTTAGGTTTAGGCCTAGAGTCTTTGATATAATGCGATACAATGTTAATACAATAGGAGAATACAATGTCATCATTAGATAAACTAAGAGCAGCCATGGAAACTGCTTCACCTACAGAAGGTGCAAAAAAATCCTACAACGATGAAAGGTACTGGAAACCTGAACTAGATAAAACTGGAAACGGTTTTGCTGTAGTAAGATTCTTACCAACACCCCAAAACGAAGAAATGCCTTGGGTCAGTTATTTTGACCACGGTTTCCAAGGGCCTGGTGGTTGGTATATTGAGAAGTCTTTAACGACTCTTAATAAAAAAGACCCAGTGTCGGAGTACAATACCCAGTTATGGAATACAGGTATTGAAGCAAACAAAGAGATTGCTAGAAAACAGAAGAGAAGACTTCACTATGTTTCTAATGTCTTAGTTGTTTCAGACCCTAAGAATCCTGATAACGAAGGTAAAGTATTCTTGTATAAATTTGGAAAGAAAATCTTTGAACAACTCAAAGAGGCTATCTCTCCAGCATTTGAAGATGAAAGTGCAATCAACCCTTTTGATTTAAGGGAAGGTGCAAACTTCAAAATCAAAATAAGAAAAGTGGACGGATACTGGAACTATGATAAATCAGAGTTCGATTCAGTTGCACCACTATTCGAGGACGAGGATAAGTTGAACGAAACATTTAGTTCTGCTCATTCTTTGACGGACATTATTGCACCAAATGAATTTAAAACTTACGAGGAACTCAAAGAGAAACTCGATAGAGTATTAGGTTTAACTGGTACAGTAAGTAATTCGACTGCAGAGTCAGTTGCAGAAGACCTAGACGAAGTGCCTTGGTCAAATGTAAACACTGAATCTGTTGCAGAAGAACCTGTAATCTCATCAGTAGAATCTACTTCTGAAGGTGAAGAAGATGATGCGATGGATTACTTTAAGAAACTTGCTTCTGAGTAAGTAAGTTTTTTAAACGGGGGTGTTGACATATCATTATGTGTCCTTGAACAGTCAACACCAAACTGATAACGAAGGATTGGGGTTAATCAGTAAGGGAAAGATTCATGGGGTCAAGCGGATGAATCGGTTAGGAGCGGGACTGCTGTAAAGCGTGGGGCGACTTAACACTTTTAAGATTATATTATGAAAAGTGAATACTACAAAAACATACTACCATGGAATGAGAACGAGAGGGTTATTGACCAGTTTGGTTGGAACCCACAATCAGTTATCACTCCAACTAAATCGTCTAAGAACAATTGGGACGATGCATACTTAACTGCATACGAAGAGAAGAGAGGTGTTTGTCCTCGTCTTCCTAATGGGTTAATGATGAGTGAGTTTCATGCTGGTTTATGTGAGAACATAGTTCACTATTGGTCTATGGTTGGTGATACAATCGTTGACCCATTTGCTGGAAGATTGACACGTGCATTCGTATCACAATCTTTAGGAAGAAACTATTATGGTTATGACGTATCTTCCGAAACAGTCGATAGAGTTAGACACGAGTTAGATAGACATGAACTCGGTGCAACCATTTATGAAGAAGACGGGTGTGAAATGAAATCAACACCTAATGAATCTGCAAACTTAGTTATGACTTGTCCACCTTATGGTGACATAGAAAGATATGAGAGTGCAGAAGGTCAATTATCCGACCTAAGAAAGTATGAAGACTTTTGTGAAAGGATACAAGTTTGTGGAGATAACATAGAACGAGTTTTAAAGCCAGGAGGTTTTGCAGTTTGGGTTTGTGGTGATTGGAGAAGAGACGGAGAATACAAACCTTTCCATTCAGATACTATAAATATGTTCACTAAGTCGGGTCTGAAATTACATGACATAATTGTAATGAAGAACGACACTATATTTGCAGCCTTACAAGCAGGTAAGTGTGCAAGTAAAAGATACACTGCAAAGGTGCATGAATTCATCTTAGTGTTTCGTAAGGAAGGGGAACTAGAGTATAGTTCAGATAAAATAAAAAACAGAGAGGAATCTTTAGAACAATTTTTCAAATAATATGCCAGAAGTAAAACCAAGAATAGATAGGAAAAGTAATAATGTTGAACCATTTGATAGAATGTTAAGACGTTTTAAAAAGATGTGTGATAATGCAGGTATTGTTCAAGAGGTTAGAGATAGAAAGTATCACGAGAAACCTAACGATACTAAGAATCAGAAGAACCAAGATTTAAAGAGAAGGAAAAAGTTAAACAAGAAGAGAATGCAATCTGCTTCTTTTAGAAAGATAAGATAATGAGTAATTGGCATGGGGGGAAAGGTTCCAAGAGACGGAACTCAAACGAAGAAGCCTATGCAGATAACTGGGAGAAAATCTTTGGTAAAAAGAAACCCGAAGTTAAAGTAAGAAAAGAAACACCTAGTCATGGTGCATCACAAGTCCATTCGGACAAAACAAAATACAATCGAAAGAAACTTAAGAGTACTTAACGTCTACTAGTCTCGCAGTATCATCAGGGTTTCTAAAACTATGTCTACCAGTTTGTATTGTTGTATTTTTATTATTCACAACACTAGTATTAATTGACTCTACACCATTACCACCTTGTGCAGAATTTGGTGACATTCCAATATTTGAAGCATTCTTAAGAACAATTTCTGTAGGTGTTCCGTCATTCATAACACCCTTATACTTTTTAAGTGCAGACAACACCATCTTTTCCTTTTCTTCCGTAGAAGCATTTGAACTATCAATCATTGCTAATTCTTGTGTTAGGGTTTGAGCTCCATTATCGAATGTTGCAAGTTTATCTCCTGTTCTTCCACCAATCATTGCCCCACCAATACCAGTAAGTAAACTAGCAGCGAGAATACCCCAACCAACAGGATTTGAACCTAGTACAACTGCGGCTGCGGCTGGTGCGGCTGCACCTAATAGACCACCTGCCCAACTACCAATACCACGTCCAACACTTCCTCTTTTGTTTGCAGCTTGGGCATTTTCAGCAGTCATTAAATTATCGCCAGATAATAGTCCATCTTCCTCTAACCCTTCTATACCTTCACCATATTGGTTTTGGTCATATGCATCAAACCCATAATCTATTCCAGCACCTACGACTGGTAGTTTTGCAAAGGCACCTCTTGTAAATGATTTTCTAAGTGCCATTTGTGAATTGGCCCTCTTCATAAGGTCTTGTCCTTGTTTAGAATCTATAAACAAATCCATCTGTCTTGGATTTATGTTTAACATCTTATTCAAATACTCGGGATTACCTTTAAAGATATATCCCATCTTTTGAGACCACTTCTTATAGAAATTAGTTCTTTTGTCTAATGTCCCATCATTATTAAATAATCTATCAACTTTCTTTGCATCACTAGCATCAAAGTTATCTAGTTCTGATGTGAACGAACCTCGCATACCATATGACTCTGCACTTTCTTGTGCTATTTCATCAGGTCTTACTCCGCCTGGTATTGCATTTCTATAATTATACATATTCCTACCGAGGGCTGAACCTGCTGAAACACCAATTTCTGAAACTTTATCTGAAGGGTTTAGGGGGTCGACTCCTAAAGTATCTGTAGGATTCTTCAGTACTGTAGGAGGCCCATCATCACCAAAAAGTTTAGGAATACCAATAGCGGCCGCTATTGTTGCCACACCAGCAAGTATCGCTCCACCTCTTCCACCTCTCATCATACCTTTTAGATTTTTGAGCATGCCTGGTTTAGTTTTTCCACCCGTCTTCTTACCACTACCATCTCTGAATGTTTCCAAAGAAGCCTGAAGACCTTTGAACCCAACATAACCTGCAGCTGGAGCTACAGCTGATGCTATAAGTTGAGCAAATTTACCACTCAAGAGCGTAGCTCTAAACTTATTGTTTTCGTCTCCACCCTTTATACTATTAAGACCACCGCCAATTACCAATGCTCTTAACAGTTTATTAGTTGTCTGAACACCCTCGTTAACTTCTTCAGTTTCCTTTAGTTCTTTCTTTGCAATTTTTATTGCAGGGTCTACTTCTTGACTATCTCCAGCAATTGAAGCTGCAATACCTTCACTAACACCACCAAAGGAGAAAGCACTAGCGATACTGCCAGACAAGTCTTTGTTTCCAAATATCTTACCTACTGCATCTACCTTATCAACAACTGTATCTAAAGTTCCTAATAAATCAAAACCTGTAAGTTCTTTAAGTCCTTGACCAAACATAGTGAACTTAGTATCTTGTTCTGCAATTTCTTTTGATTGTTTCTCAACAGTCTCATTCAGTTTGTCCAAATTAGATTTAGACTTATCTATTAAGTTCTTCTGTACTTCTAATTCTTCTCTCTTAGTATCAAAGATTTCCGTTTCAAACTTTAGAAGACTTGCAGATTGTTTTTTCTTTTCTTCTAAAAGTTCTTTATGTTTCTTTTCATCACCAAGACCTTCTGCACGGATACTATCAAATTCAAGTTGTTGTATTTTATCTCTGAAGTCTTTAATCCTTTTACGGTTTTTAATTTCTGATTCTGCAATTTCTTGTTCTAGTGTCATTGCTTTTAATTGATTTAGACTATGTGTGTCTTGTGCAAGTTTAAGTTTTTCTACAAATCCAGTACTTCCACTAAGTCTATCTAATCCTTCTGAGAGTTTTTTATATTCTGCTGTAGTTTTATCTACATTATCAGAAGTTGCTTTTACGATTTGTTGGGTATAGTTCTGCAGTTCTTTAGCATTGGCGGCCGCCTTAAAAGACCCTTTAGTAGTTTCCCTTAAGTCTGCAATAGTTTTTGCAAGTGGAGTATTAACCTCTTGTAAGTTTGAGACGACAGTTTTAAATTTCTTACTAAACTGTTCTGTAGTCTTAGCAATTTCTTGTGCCTTTTGTTGCCTTAGTATGTTTATGCTATCGTCTGCCATTTATATTTCCTATTTACCGAATGCCTTTCCTGCTTCTGATATACCAAATGCACCTAATGTCACTACAACAAAAGAAGTGTAGATAGTGTCGGATACCTTTAAGTCCATATCCCAAAATGCAGTAATTAAATCTGCACAACCGAATACAACCATTAAAAAGAATGAAGCAAATCCTATGATTGCCTTTTCATTAATGTCATTCTCATCTCTGAATAATGCACCAATAGAGAATCTCTCTTTAGGTTTTGCAGCCGCAGTTGCAATCTGAAGTTCCTTAGAAATTTTTTCCATCTCTTTAATTTTGTCTTGAGCTTCATCTAACTTCAAGACCATTTCTGTATACTTTGCAACGTCTATCTCAACATTACCAGTACTTACTTTCTTCTCATCACTCATAATTTGTGTCCTCTATATTATGAATCACGTAAACATAACGAAAGTTAACTTTGTTGTTCTTGTCTAATCCTCTCTCGTTCTTCTTCTAAATGATTGACAAGAAGTTTTACATATATCTCCCTTTCCCATGGTATCATTTCTTCTAATTCTGTTAATGAGTACTTGTGTTCCTGCATTAACTGAAAGTTAGATTGATAATAACCAACTAAACTCTCATGAGAAAGAGATATTAAAAAAAAGAGTTAAGTCCTTGTAGTACTTTTTCTTGTTTGGTACTACATAACTCACAAGTATACTCAACAGTTTCCTTCAATGAAGGTGTTTGTATGAAATACTCATTCACCTTTTCTAACTGTTCTAGTGTAAGTGACTCTACAAACTCTTTTAAGTCAGAACTTTGTACATCTTTACACTCATAAACTTCATTTTCGTCAAATATAGTTTCTATACCATACATAACTGTTGCAATTAGACGGTCATCAGTGTCTTCTATGCCTTCTACTATGGATAATTCTCCAACTGTAGGGTATTTTAACACTAAACCTAAGTTATCTGTTAACATAAGTTTAGAATCTAGTGGATTTTCAGTAAGTTTAACTTCATTTAAGTTAATTTCTGCACTTCCACTACCTGTACAGTCTTCTTCTGTACATAAAAACTTAACTTTAGTAGTTTCACCTACAGATTTAGTTCTAATTTGCAAAAATAAGTACTCTAAATCAAATAAAGAAAGTTTATTTGCATCAACTTTACCAAAAGTCACACTTTCAATCAATTGAGTGAGTGCTTCTGCAATTTCTTTACCGTCTTCACTCTCTTTTGCAATCAAAAGATACTTCTGTTCTTTAACTAAGAAAGGTCTATACTTAACTTCTCTTCCATCACTTAAATTGCACACATATGTTGGTGCAGCTTGGATTGGTAATCCCATAATTTACTCCATATTTTATTAACCACCAAATAAACTACTAAAATCTCTTAATGAATCTTTTAGTCTACTTACTTGTGAATCATATTTATTAAATCTCTTAAGGTATTTTTCTGCCCTATCGTCACCAAACTGGGCTGCAAGTCCTAGACCTTCTAAAATACCATCAAATCTTCTTCTACCACTATTTAGACCACTAGGATTGACTTTATTACTACCATTGTACACACTATGTAAGTCTGATAAGTCTGCAACTAATTTTGCATCTTTATATTCTGTAGTAAAATGTTGGAATGCCATGGTGACTGAAAATAATAACATGTCAGCACTATCCATTGATAGAGTTTGTGTTGCAATTGCTTTTGGAAATGCACCATGTAATGTATTTTTAACTGTCGTTGTTCCTTCACCCATTCTTCCATCTCTTCTTAAGTGTTCAATCTCAACTGTTCCTTGATATCTATTAGGATATTCAAATAGTGGAAGTTTATTTCTTTCATGTGATACACCACCTTCAGAAGTATCAGTAGTGACAATGAAATCCATCCATGCCTGTAATATCTTTCTATCTATAAAATTAGTATCACAATAAAAAGATATTTCCATTTCATGCATATCGTTGACAACACCTGTTGGGACTATTTTAGTTTTTCCTACTGGAGAATATCCTTCAGTTTCTATTGTTCTTGAGGGTAAAGAAGCATTTCTACATCTTACACCTTCTAGTGAAAGACTTAATACAGAACTTCTTTTCATTGTTGTTGTAGTATTTTGAGTATAACCTTTTGTGGAATTTTCAAAGTTATATTTTCTGGCTGGGTCAGCTGTTGATTGACCAGTAATTACTATACTTGGGCCAAAAAAGTTTACTCTAAACTGGTTTGTCATTGCAGGAGTAGATAAGTTTGCCATTAACTTGTCTATAGAAAAACTTGGTCTTGAACTTATTCTTTTTGCTTCAGCATTAGCTGCATCACTTCTTAGTCCTTCTTGTAATGCTTCAACATCTATCTTTGGTTGAACATCTTTGATACTTGGTATTTTATATTTTTTTATTTCCATTAATAACTCTCTACTTTTATCCTACTATCTTTGTAAACTGTATGTGCATTTGTACTGTTAGTAAACTTATAAGCTGGTAGTAAACTTACAATATCCCAATCACTGTATGGCACTTCTTTAATTTGTCCTTGTATTTCAGATGTAAGATATCTTTTAATACAAGGTCTTGCCCATTTCAACTTAGCAGACTTACGAATTAAATCATAACTCATTTGTATCCTTGTATCCTCTTCATCTTGACCGTCAAAGTCTCTAGTATATCTTAATAATTCTGTTAACAATTCTACTCTTCTTAATGGGTGAATGTAATGTAAATTCAATCCATAAAAACCATCTGTTGTAAATCTAAATGGTATGACTAATGGAAATCTATCATAGTAAGGTAATACGTCTCTCCATTTTGCAATGTATGAGAACATAAACATTCCTCCTATGATTGGTCTATCCTTATCAATATAGTTTTCAGAGTATTCTTCTCTTACTCTAGAACTTATTTTCATAGACCCTATCGCACCTCTAAACCAGTTTAAAGATTCTTGCGATTGTCGTTTTAACTCAACAGGAGTCATTGCACTAAGACGTGTGACAAGATTAATCATAATACTATTTATAGTTAAAAGGAATAATTTAGTAGAGATTCTTCTGTAAATTTAATTTCTTTTACAGTTTGCATAACCTTAATACTGTTTGCATACATTTCGGGTCTGTCTTCTGAAACATGCATCTCAATCATGTTAGGTTTTATAACTGCAAACATATTATTACCACTCTTAGAATACAAACCTAACCAAGTATCAAAATCAAGTGTTTCGTTTGAAGTAGATTCTTTGTCCCATAGAACAAACTCTTGGTCTAACTTATTTAAATGTATGAGTGCATGAACTCTATGGGTGCCAGGGTGAACAACCCATTTGTTATTATTCATATAAGCTTGGGGAACCGAATACAATCCTTTAGTTTTAATCTCATTGATTAACCATATAAGTTTTGTTGCATGAAAGTTTTCGTTGTACTCATGAATGGACATTTTCTCTCTGAAGTTTTCTGCAACAACTGGTTCTAGTTCTTTGTTTTCTAGTAAATGTTTTGCTAGTCTTATATGGTCTTCAGGTCTAGGTTCCCAATCGTTTTCTAGTGCTTCACCCAATGTGACTAATTTGGGTTTGACCACTAACCCATCGAATATTGTTCTGAGCTCGTCTATATCGTTTTGGGTGTTTAAGTGCTTAATCTCTTCCATTTAAATATCCCTCTACTAGTTTTATATCGTTAGGTGTGTCTACAGATAATCCGATATCATTAACCTCTACCATTTTAACTTTATATCCATTCTCTATGTATCTAAACATTTCTACATTCTCTCTTTTTTCAAACTCACCTCTAGTAAGTGTTGAGAACATTGATAACATGTCTCTACTGAATGCATACAATCCCATTTGTTGATAAGGTGAAATAGGTAGTCTAGAAAAATGAGTTGCATAGTTATCTTTATTGAATGCAACTTTAACAACATTTATATCACTGTTTTTATAATCTTGTTCTATTTTAACATATGCATTTGATACACTACCTAGTGTGTAAGACTCTATTACTTTATCAATTGCGTCAGGGTCAATCAGGGGTTCGTCACCTTGAATGTTAACATATATGTCTGCATGTAGTGTATCAAGTGTAAGTGCAATTCGGTCAGTACCAGTAGGAACAACATTATCAATCCTGATTACATTCAGGTCATTGTCATTACAATAGGTTTCAATTCTATTATCATCAGTGACCACATAGATTTTGTCCAGTCTCTTTGACAGTGTTGCACGGTCATAAACCCTTTGTATCATTGTTTGTCCATTAATCATTGCAAGGGGTTTACCCTCGAATCTAATTGAACCCCAACGGGCTGGTATTAAACCGACTGTATTGATTTTGCTTTGTTCCAACATTCTACTTTACCGTATCCATATTCTGCATGTATGAAATCTACTCCTGATGAATCTGCACATTGTTTGTCTACTATCATGTCGCCAACATAGACTGCATCTTTAGGATTAGTATTACAATGTGCAAGAGTAAATAATAATTGGTCGGGTGAGGGTTTACCTCTTAGTCCTTCAGTAGGACAACATATAAAATCAAACTCAACATCTAGTTTAGACAGAATATCATGTGTTCTATCTTTATGTTTAGATGTGACGACTGCAAGTTTCTTTCCTTGTGACTTAAGGTGTTGTAAATGTTCTTCTACACCGTCATAAAACTTAATCAACTTACTATTCTTTGAAGAGAATTGGTTGTACTTTCTCATGAGTTCATCTTGGTCAGTAAGTATACCTATTTCAGTCAGTATATCTTTGAATGGTTTTCCTATTAACTTGAAGTAATCTTTAAAGTCTCTACCAGTGTTAAGGGAGTTGAATGACTTCTCCATGTTTTCCTTTGAATCAATTAAGACTCCGTCCAAATCAAATATGTATAGTGTCTTCATGTTAAGTGGTCTTCAGTTAATATTCTAAAATTCAATCGTCTATCTTTACAATACTCTTCTGCAGCTTTAAACTTTGCTTGATTAACAGCATAGGTTGCAATCTCATTGAGGTATCGTTTGGTTTGTCGTTTAGGTTCCTTTGGGGGTTTAAGTTGTTTCTTAGGTTTAACTTCTATAATCTCTCTTATAGATTGACCCTTGTCATTAACAAACTTTATATAGAAATCGGGAAAGTACCTATGTGGTCTCTTATCTAGTGGCGAAATGTACGGAATGATAACTTCCTCACTACCCCACTCTATGATATTAGTATTAGTATCACAATAGACCATGAATCTTCGTTCCCATAAAGACCTGTATATTATCTTTGTGGGGTCTCCTTTGTATTTTTTATAGTTCTTTGGTTTAAACCTTCCGCTGTACGACATAAATAGATATGAATAAGTTAATATACAGGTATTTATACATGGCATCAGTAAACAAATTTCTATCAAAACTCAATCAGGCATCTACAGCACTTAAGTCAGTTAAAGGTATATCGAGTAAAATATTTGGTACAGGATATCAAACGAATGTGTCTACACAAGAACAAGATGTTGAAATTGAAAGAAGAAGACTTCAACAAAATGCTAAAGCTTTAAAAGGCATAGCAAATTCTCCACAGTTTCTAGGTACGAAGTATTCAGCTCAACCAGTATTGCCAAGCTCTGAAGAATTAGTATATCCTAGAGAGAATCCTGTAGATAATTATGTTCATTTTACAATCCAACCAAGAAAAAAAAGAGCAGGTGGAAATTCATTATCAGATGGAAAAACTGAAATCTATTTGTATGCTCCAAATGTAAAAAATGATGCACCGTCAATTTCTTATAACAATGTTGAATTTGGAAACATACAGAGAGATATATTAAATAATGGACTTTTTGATATAGATAGTGGTGTTAGAGCTGAGATTAGTGAAATGTTATCAAAAATGTTAAATAAAATTAACTTGAGTACAAAGGATTTTGCAGAGGATAGAACATTCAATCCACAAAAAGAGGTTATGTTTGAGGGTATCCAATTTAGAAGTTTCGATATGACATTTCAATTTAGACCAAATAGTATAAATGAGTCAGAAGAAATTAATAACATAATATGGGCATTTAAAACTGCAATGTTGCCAGATACGTATCAATTGAGAGCTGACCAAGTTGGTGCTGAGATTTCTGAAAATTATTTTAATTTACCCAATAATATAGAAATAGAATGGGTTGGTTCGATTAAAGAAAGAGTTGATGGGTTCTTACCTTCTTTTATAACCAATGTATCAGTTCAATATAATGGTGGTAATAAAATGGAAACTTTTAAAGATGGTATGCCTTTAGTTATAGACATGTCGATTTCGTTTATAGAAAATGTTTTAATGACACAAGAAAATTATCAAGAAATAACTGCTTCTAGCAAAGCAGAAAAGGTAAAAGACCTTCCACCAACGGCCAGACAAGAAATAGCAGATAAGAAAGCAAAAGAAGCAGAACGTAAAGAACAAAAAAGAATTTATCCTGCAACTGATTGGACTAAAACTGATATACTTCCACCAGGCGGTATGACTGAAGATTTCTTAGATTCTATTGGAGCTAGTCCAACTAAAATGCCTTGGGAGTAGAATATGGCAAATCAATTATATAAGAATTTTCCTGAAATACAATATACTTTATCTAACGGTAAACTTGTCACAATAAAAGATTTCTTTAGAAAGGCTAGAATAACATCTTTCAGTCTTGATAAAGTTGTTGATTATGAATACTATGAATTGCAAGAAGGCGAAAGACCTGATGTAGTTGCATCTAAGATATATGGTGACAGTGATTTACATTGGATTTTCTTTTTAGTCAATGACATGGAAAATTACTATGACTGGTATATGAGTTCAGAGACATTTGAAACACATATAGATTCTAAGTATACTGGTCAATACTTAACCTTTGCAACAACTGATGATGTTGTACAATATCCTAATTATGACAGTCAAGGAAACTTACTAAACACTAGAAAATATCTATTAGGAGAGAAGGTTGATACTGCAAAAGGAACTGGACATATCCTAGAAGTAGACCCTCTAAATAAAAGAGTTAGAGTGGAAAGAGGGCAGTGGGAACAGGGAGAAACCTTAGTTGGATTAAATAAATCATCTGTAATTACAAGTATCATAGAACCTAGAGATGTCATAGTACATTACGAAAATGCTGATGGAGTTAGAACCAATGTTTCTACAGCTGGTTATACTAGTGTCTCTTTATGGGAAAACGAATACAATAAAAATGAAAACAAAAGGCGAATAAAAATAGTCAAACCATCTTATATGGATGTAGTTTTACGAGAGTTTGAAACCTTAATGTCCAAATAATAATGCAAACA
>CERM01022518.1_pt1 | contig 14319 bp, 25 predicted proteins | sample 530791 | NCBI WGS metagenome assembly CERM01 (sample SAMEA2620970, study PRJEB7988) | marine metagenome | biome: marine biome (ENVO:00000447); feature: surface water layer (ENVO:00002042); material: "saline water (ENVO:00002010), including plankton (ENVO:xxxxxxxx)" | depth 5 m | reverse complement strand
TTATTAGTAAATTCAAGAGGTACTATAGTTAATCTTATAAATAGTGCTGTAAATGAAAAGGGTAGAATGGCTATAATATGAGTGGAGCATTACCAAATACAAACTTTATTTCAGTTAATCTTTCAAGTAATCAAAAGACTTTGTTTTCTGAAACCGATAGTGGAAAAACATTTCGTAGACAAGTACAAGGTCAAAAATTTAGTTTTACAGTCCAATATCCACCTATGAAAAGGTCAGAATTTGCACCAATTATGGCATTTATAATGAAGCAAAGAGCCAGAAAAGAAGATTTTACAATAACAATGCCAAGCTATTTAAATGCATTAGGAAACGAAAGTGGAACTTTATTAGTTGATGGAGTTCATGCAGTCGCAGATACAACTATAGCTATAAATGGATTTGCAGGTGATGGTGCAGGTAGATTAAAAGCAGGTGATTTTATAAAGTTCGCACATTCTAAGGTCTATATGGTTGTAGAAGATGCGACATCATCTAGTAATGCATCAACAGTAACAATAGAGCCACCTTTAAGAGAAGCATTAGCAAATGATAGTGCTGTAACTTATGATGGAGTTCCATTTACAGTACATCTAGCAAGTGATGTTCAAGAATTTGCAACAAGCGAAAATGATGGTAATGGTAACTTATTATTTAGTTATGAGTTTGATGTAATAGAAAGTTTATAAATGGCTAGAGGTTTAACAAGTGCAGTCAAAACAGAACTAGCTACTGGAAACATAGAACCAGTTGTTTTAATAGATTTTGGTTTTGCAACACCAGTTTATTTAACTAATGCAAGTTTTGATATAACTTCTGATATTTCTGGAACATCAAGAACCTATTTATCTAATGGGCATTTACAAAGTATAACTGGGGTTAGTGAAACAAATAAACCCACAAAGAATAGTTTATCTATAAGTTTATCAGCAGTAGACCAGACATATGTGTCTATAGTTCTTAATGAAAATATAATAAATGATGACGTTCATATTTATAGAGGTTTTTTAGATACAAATTTAGCTTTAATATCAGACCCATTTTTATTGTTTTATGGTACAATTAACAATTATAAGATTACCGATAATACAACGAGGGCAAATTTAATTCTAACAATTACATCACATTGGGGAAATTTTAGTAAAACAAGTGGCAGGACAACCACCGATAATTCCCAAAAAAGGTTCTTTAGTTCTGATAAAGGCATGGAATTTTCTGCACTCACAGTAAAAGATATTAAATGGGGTAGAGTATGAGTATACATTTATATCAAGCTGAAAAGAAAGATTTACAAACAATTTGTGATTTATTGATAAATTTTAAAGATGAAGATTTAGTTGATTTAGATTATCCAGAAGTAGACGAGCCTAAATTAAAAAACTTTATTAATGCAATATTACAAAAGGGAAAAGTAATTTTATTAAAAGATTTGGATTTAGACCAAGTTATTGGGTGTACTATTTTTCACAAAACAGAATATTGGTTTAGTAAAAGTGAATGTATTCATATTCATACAATTTATGTTAAGAAAAGTTTTAGAAATTTTAAATTAGTTACAGCTTTAGTTGATTCAATTAAAAAAGTCGCAAAAGGTTTACCAATGTATTTATCGGTAACATCTGGTTTACATATAGACCCAGTATTTCAAAAACTTGGTTTTAAAAATTTAGGCTCTAATTGGAGATTAAATTAATGTGTAATCCATTTGAAGCAGTAGAAAATTTTGTTGAAGATGTAGTTGATGGTGTAGTTGGTTTTGTTGAAGATGTTATTGGGTGGATAATACCCATGCCAGAAATACCAGATTTTTCACAACAAAATTCTGAACAACAAGCAAGAGGGGTTTTAGTTAATAAATTTACTGCAAATGGTCATATTCCTATTGTTTATGGAACAAGAAAAGTTGGTGGTCATGTAGTTTTTTTAGAAACATCTGGAACAGATAACCAATATTTATATATGGCTCTTGTATTAAGTGAGGGTGAAATAAATGACATTTCCTCAATACAAATTAACGATAATACAGTTACATGGTCTGGAGATATTGCAGATAATACACAAATAACTGTTGGAAGTGGTGATGCTAATTTTTATGATGGTGCTAGTTTAATAACCTGCGAACCCCATTTTGGTTCTGATAGTCAAAGTGCATCAAGTTTATTATCTACCCTTAGTTCTTGGACAAGCAACCATAGATTAAGAGGTTTGGCATATCTTGCTATTAGATTTGAGTGGAATCAAGATAAGTTTGGCTCATTACCGAGTGTGACAGCGATAGTTCAAGGCAAAAAGGTATATAACCCTAACTTAGATGGAACTGTTACTGGTGGCTCTGGTAGCCATAGGAAAGACACAAGTTCAACTTGGGCATATTCAGATAATCCTATATTGCAATTATTAGATTATTTAAGAAACGAAAGATTTGGAATGGGAATAGCTAATAGTTATTTTGATAGTAACTTTGCTGATTGGCAAACTGCTAGTGATGTATGTGATGCTAATATTACCCCTTATAGTGGTGCAAGTCAGATTGATTTAATGGATAGCCATATTGTCATTGATACCTCAAGAAAAGCTATTGATAACGTAAAAGAATTTGTGAGGGGTTCAAGGTCATATTTAAATTTTTCATCTGGTGTATATAATATATTAGTTGAAAGTACTGGTTCAGCATCAATTACATTAACAGAAGATAATATTATTGGTGGCATATCAGTTTCAAGTAAAAGCAAAAACTCCAGATATAATAGAGTTATTGTGAATTTTACTAACCCAGATAAAAACTATCAATCAGATACAGCACAATTCCCACCAGTAGATGAAACTGGAATAGCTAGTGCAGACCAACATGCAACAATGAAAACAGCAGATGGTGGCTTACTTTTAGAGGGTAGGTTTGATTTTTCTATGTTTACAAGCCCATATCAAGCCCAAGAGATGGCAGAAATCATTTTAAGGAGGTCTAGGTCTAGTTTAGATGTTTCGTTAAAGACAGATGCCACAGCACTAGATTTATCTATTGGGGATATTGTTAATATAACTCATGCAACACCAAGTTTTTCTGCAAAACCTTTTAGAGTACAAAATTTAACTCTTAATTCAGACCACACAATTAATTTACAATTATCAGAACATCAAGATAGTTTTTATACATTTGGAACACAACAAGAGGTTGCGACAATACCAAATACAACTTTGCCTAATCCATTTACAGTTCAACCCCCTGCAAGTGTTACGTTATCAGACCAATTAATTCAATATAATGACGGAACAGTTATTGTTGCATTAGATGTTTTAGTTGGTGCAAGTCCAGATAAATTTATCGATTTTTATCAGGTAGAATATAAATTAACTTCTGAATCTGATTTTATTATTTATGCACAAGGTTCTGGTCTTAATCATAGAGTTTTAAATGTTATTGACCAATCAACTTATGACGTAAGAGTTAAAGCAGTCAATACAGCAGGTGTTTCTTCAACTTATGTATCAGCACAAAGAACCATAGTTGGAGCAATCGCACCCCCAAGTGATGTAACAGATTTTTCATGTAATGTTTCTGGTCAAGAAGCACATTTATCGTGGGAAGCTGTAACAGACTTAGATTTAGCCTATTATAATCTTAGATTTTCAGAAGAATTAGACGGAACAGCCGATTGGCAAAACTCGGTTGCTTTAGTTGAAAAAATATCAAGACCTGCAACTTCAATATCAGTACCATCAAGAAAAGGAACATATCTTATCAAAGCTGTGGATAAATTAGGTAACTTTAGTTCAAATGCTACTGCAATAATTTCTAATGTTAGTGGAGTTTTAAACTTTAATGCAATAACAACCCAAGCAGAACACCCTACATTTAATGGAACAAAAACAAATGTTGTATTATTAGATGGTGCTTTAGAATTAGATAGTTCAGAATTATTTGATTCAGCAAGTGGGAATTTTGATACAAATACAACTAGGTTCTTTGATTCTGGTGCTAATAATGCAGATTTTTTATCTACTGGTAACTATGAATTTGCAAATGTAATTGATATTGGTGCTAAACATACTGCAAGAGTTACAGCATCAATAACACAAAGTTCAGATAATCCAGATGATTTATTTGATAATAAAATTGGAAATTTTGATGATGCTAGTTCTAACTTTGATGGTGATACCCCTGCAAACTGTAATGCTCATTTAGAAATTGCTACAAGTGATGATAATAGTACATACACAAATTTTAGAAATTTTGTTATTGGAGAATACGAAGCTAGATATTTAAAATTTAAGGTTGTTTTAACTTCAAGAGATTTGGCTAGTACCCCAGTTGTATCGGCAGTAACTGTTACTGTAGACATGCAAGACAGAATATTTAGTGGTAATGATATAGTTTCTGGAACAACAACTAAATCTGTTACATTTACAAATCCATTCAAAAGTGGTAATTATGCTTTAGGAATAACTGGGCAATCAATGGCAACTGGAGATTATTTTACAGTTTCAAATAAAACAATAAATGGATTTGATGTTGCCTTTTTAAATAGTTCTAATTCTGGAGTTTCTAAAACTTTTGATTTTATTGCAAAGGGATTTTAAAAGGAGTATAAATAATTATGGCACAATCAACAGATTATACTATTGCAAACCAATCTTTCCCATCATTTAGAAGTGATTTGAATGATGTTTTAGAGTCAATAAACACAACAAATTCTGGGAGTTCAAGACCTGCAAGTGCTGTATCTGGTACATTTTGGCTAGATACTTCAAGTGCATCAGCACCTATTTTAAAGTTTTATGATGGTTCAGACGATATTACATTTGCAACATTTAACACAACTGCAAATACTGTAAACGTATCGGATTCAGCAACAGATGTTTTAGGTGATACAAGTCCACAATTAGGTGGTGATTTAGATGTAAATAGTAATTCAATAGTAAGTGCATCAAATGGTAATATAGCAATAACACCTAATGGTTCTGGTAAAGTTATATTAGATGGATTAAGCCACCCAACAGCAGATGGAAGTGCAAACCAAGTTTTAAAAACTGATGGTTCTGGAAACCTAGCTTTTGTAACACCTTTTTCAGCATCATCACAAAACACATTTACTAAAGCACAATTACCAAGCACATTTACTGGTACTGGATTAACATTAGATTTTGATACATACCAAAACTTTATATTAACATTATCAGCAGGTTCTAATTCATTAGCTAATCCAAGCACAGAAGCAAGTCAGATAGGGCAAACTGGGGTAATTATATTCATACAGCCATCAAGTGGGTCGGCAGGTACAGTATCGCTTGGAACAGACTATGAAAGTGTTGGTGCAGGTGGTCTTACACTATCAAGTGCAAATAGTGCTTATGACGTTGTTCCTTATGTAGTCAAAGCTGATAATTCAATCTTATTAGGAACAGCACAACTAGGGTTTGCATAATGTTTAGTTCTGAAAATTGGTTTGGTGCAAGTGCAGGTTTCTATAATCGTGTTGCTACACAGTCATTAAGGTTTGATATTGCAAGTACATCTTATTTAAAAAGACAACCGAGTGCAAGTAATAGAAAAACCTATGTATTAAGTTTTTGGTTAAAGCCAAGCAACGACACACTTAATAGTTCATTTTTAGTAGCAAGAACTGGAAGTGGGGGAACTTACACAAATCTTTGTTTCAGTGCATCAAACAATACAATCCGTGTAGTTGATAATCAAACAAGTTATCCTGCTCTACAAACATCAGGACAATATCGTGATGTATCAGCTTGGTATCATATAGTGTTTGCTGTGGATACAACACAAACAACTAATTCAAATAAATTAAAAGTATATGTAAATGGCACAGAACAAAGTTATGGCACATCATATTATTACACCACAAATGATGACACAAATATAAATTCAACTGATGACCATTATATAGGTTATAATGCAGGAGTTGCTAATTTAGATGGTTACTTAGCTGAATATAATTTTATAGATGGGTTATCATTTTTTTCTGATACATCAGGAACTGCAAATACATCATTTAATATAAACTCATTCGGTGAAACAAAAAATGGTGTATGGATAGCCAAATCATATAGTGGCTCATACGGAACAAATGGTTATAGATTAGCTTTCAATTCTACTGATTTTAATACAAGTGGTTCTTCAACAATGACAGACCCTCATGGAAGTGGAACTGCTGTTCCTGTAAATGGATTAGCAGATGCAAGTGGGCAAGGTAATCATTGGACAACAAATGGTATTGGTGCAGTAGACTTTGTATCTGATAGTCCTGAGAATAATTTTCCTACTTGGAACAATATTGCTCCACACCCTACTTATGGACTAACAACAATTAGCGAGGGTAGTCTTAAAAGTCAAAATACTCCTAATAACAACAAATATAGTGAGATTACTTTTCATTTAGATGAAACTAATAAATATTATTTTGAATATTACAACATCACAACTACTGGTGCTTTACAGCCTGCTAGTTTTGAATTATTCGCATCTTCAACCAATAAAGCTTCTTTTTATATAACAACTTCAGGTTCTATATCTGTTGATGGTTCATCTATTGGTACTGGTTTTCCTACATTATCTGCAGGAGATATAGTGAATATTGCCTTTGATGGTGCTTCAGGTAAATTATGGTTTGGGAAAAACGGCACTTACTATAATGCCTCTGGAAGTGCAACTGGCAATCCTGCTGATGGAAGTAACCCAATAGCAACACTTACTTCTGCTGAATTTAAAATGACCTCTGTTTTTTATCAACAGGGTGCTATTATGAATTTTGGTCAAGATAGTACTTTCGCAGGAAATAAAACAAGTGGTTCAGAAAATGCACAGGATTCAAATGGCATTGGTGATTTTTATGACACTGTACCATCAGGTTTTTTAGCACTATGTTCAGCTAACCTACCAGAACCAACCATAAGTCCTAATGCTGATACACAAGCTGATGATTATTTTACACCTTATATATGGACTGGAAATGACACTAATCCAAGAGCATTTACAGATGTAGGATTTCAAGCCGATTGGATTTGGATTAAAAAAAGAAGTGGTAGTGGAACATCACATCATCTAGTTGCAGATTCTACAAGAGGTGATGGTAAAACTATGTTGATGAATGAATCTAATCAAGAAGCAACCAATGATGTTAATGGTACAGTTTCAGACACAACTACAGTAGGTGGTTTTACTGTTAATGCAGGTAGTACAAGTGATGAAATGGTTAATGATGGAAGTGATACATATGTTGCTTGGCTTTGGAAAGCAGGAGGTACAACACCAAGCAAAACATATAAAGTTGTAGTCGTTTCAGATAGTGGAAATAAATATCGTTTTAGAAATAGTGAAGATGATGCAACTTTTGCTCAAAGTGCAGTAACATTAGATTTACAAGAGGGTGGAACATATAGGTTTGACCAATCAGACAGTTCAAATAGTGGACACCCATTTAGATTTAGTTTGACTTCAAATGGAACTCATGGTGGTGGTTCAGAATATACAACTGGTGTAACAACTAATGGAACAGCAGGTAGTGCAGGTGCTTATACAGAAATTACAGTAGCTAGTGGCGTTGCAACATTATATTATTATTGTACTCAACACTCTGCTATGGGTGGTCAAGTAAACACCAACACGACACATGGCTCAACAAACTTTGATGGTTCTATTTTATCGGTTTCACAAACGAACGAAACAGCAGGGTTTAGTATTGTTACTTATAATATTGGTTCGTCTGGTGTAAAAAATGTGGGTCATGGTCTTACTAAAGCACCAGAATTAATAATAAATAAGGGCAGAGATAGTTCTGCTTCTTGGTGGACTTTTACAACTGTAATTGATGGAACTATAGATTATTTTAGAATGAATGTTAATACTGCAAAAGCTGATGATACTTTATTAAGTTTACCTACATCTAGTGTATTTTATATGGTAGAAAACTACACATTACAACAAAATGTAATTGCATATTGTTTCCATTCAGTAGAGGGTTACTCAAAGATTTCCACTTATATTGGAAACGGCGAACCAACAGATGGTACGTTTGTCTATACTGGATTTAGACCTGCTTGGGTTTTAATAAAAAGTGCTTCAGCAGGTAATTTGATGTTGTCTGATTCTGCAAGAGACCCTGATAATGTTATTAATAACTTATTATATGCAAACTTATCAAATGCCGAATATGCACTTGCCCACATAGATTATACATCTAATGGATTTAAACTTAGGACTAGTAATTCAAGTTGGAATGGGTCAAATGTTACATACATCTATATGGCATTTGCCGAAAACCCTTTTAAATATGCTAATGCAAGATAGGAGTAAATAATGGCTTGGTTACACAATGGAATAACACTAAAAGTTGGCAAGAGTTGGTCAGATGGGAATTATAAACACCCTTATAATTGGGCAAGTGCTTGGTCAGCAGAAGATAAAGAGCATTGGGGTGTAACGTGGCAAGATGACCCTGATACTAGTTATGATAATAGATTTTATTGGGCAAAAGATGTTCCAAGAAGTCTAACAGATATTAATGAAGTTGATGATGATGGTGATGCTATTTTAGATGCAGATGGCAATCAAGTTGTTACATTAGGTCTAAAATCTATATGGGTTGCACAAACTAAAACAACTGCTAATGGTTTACTAGCTTCTACTGATTGGTATGTAACAAGAAAGTCTGAAAGTGATGTAGCAATACCATCTACAATAAGCACATATAGGTCAGCCGTTAGAACTGCTAGTGGTACAATAGAAACAGCAATAAATAGTTGTGCAGACTTAGATGCTTTCAAGGCATTGTTTGTATTGCCAGTTGATAGTGATGGCAATCCTACTGGTAATGCTCCAATTTATGATTTCCCAGACGAGGTGTAAATGGCTAAACCAAGTATCCAAGAAATTCATGTAACTTTAGAAAAACATATTGCTGTAAGCGATAATAGATTTATGGAATTGTTAAATAGAGTTAAAAGAGTTGAAACTATTATGTTAGCAACAGCAGGAACTATGATAGTCATGTTGATAGGCTTACTCTTGAGGTAAATATGGTCGTTGCAGAAATTCTAACTGGTATTGCTCTAGTTCAAAAATCAGTAGAGTTTATTAAAAGCAATATCAATACAGTTCAAGATATATCAGGCATAGCCAAACAAATTGATGGGTTCTTTCTCGGTGAAGAACAAATGAATAAAAAGCAAGGAAAAGGCATGTCCATTGCTGAACAATTTGGTTCAGTTGAAAAGTCAGCAGATGACTATATTAATCGAAAATTATTAGAAGAAAAGCGTGAAGAATTAAAATTCATAATTAATATGCGATTTGGTGCGACTGCTTGGGACGAAATAATTGCTGAACGAGCCAATAGAATAAATGAAGCAAAAGAAGCACAACGTCAGCAAAGAATTCAAGCTAGAAAACAACAAGAAGAAATAATGGAGACTTTAAAATGGGTTGGATATACGCTTATTGGCATTGGTTTAATGTTAGGTGTCTTGGTTGTAACTGTAAAAGCGTTTGCATACGAGTACAAAAGTAAAGATTATACTAGGCAACAAAAAATATGGCAGGGAAAAGTACAAGAAAAGAAATACACAACTTGTAGATTAAAGAAGAGAGTTAAGTCTCAAGTTACTGGACAGCAAGCGTGTATATATCAAGGTGGTAATAAAACCTTTGAAATGATGATAGAAAAAAACTGCCCTAAACAATACAAATGTATTTATAATCCTAATGGTGAAGAACCAGATATTGATAAAGTAATGGAAAGTCTTAGGAGTATAGCCAAATGACAGATGACAAAAAGCCTTTGAATTTAAAAATAAATGATAATAGTTTTGAATTAATTTTAAGAATTCTAGGAAATGAATTTATTGCAATAAAGATTGGTTCCACAAATTTTTCTGGTAAATTAATTGCAGGTGGAATTTTATTATTATTTTTTACATTTATGATTTTAGAAGTTTTTGGATTAAATGAGGTAATGAAATAAAGGAAACAAATAATGGATTTAGAAACATTAAAAAATGATATAATTCGTGAAGAGGGTGGCTTGTTGTTAGACCCTTACCAAGACCATTTAGGTTATTGGACAATAGGCTGTGGACATTTAATTCGTGATGATGAACGAGATGAATTAATGAAGCCAATAACAAAAGAAAGAGCCAAAGAAATATTTGTTTTGGATTTAGGTGTTTCTATTCAAGACGCTGAAACATTTTATAAAGATATGAAAATAGATGATAATGTTAAAGAATGTGTCATTCATATGTCGTTTCAAATGGGATTGCCGAGATTAAATCAGTTTAAAAAATTTAAACAAGCTCTGCAAAATAACGATATTGAAACAGCTATTGTAGAAATGAAAGATTCGAGGTGGTATAATCAAACCACTAATAGAGCCAATCGTTTAATAGAAAAAATGAGAAAGAGTTTATAATGTTACAAGCTTTAATAGGACCAGTCACTGGGCTGTTAGATAAATTTATAGAGGATAAAGACCAAAAGGCTAAGTTGGCTCATGATATAGCCACTATGAGTGAGAAACACGCTCAAGAATTAGCTAAAGGTCAATTAGAAATAAATAAAACAGAAGCTAGTCATAAATCTATATTTGTTGCAGGGTGGCGACCTTTTATTGGTTGGACTTGTGGAATAGCTTTAGCATGGCATTTTGTATTAGCACCAGTTACAATGTTTATATGTGCATATTTATCTGTAGAAATACCAGAATTGCCAAATTTTGATATGGGTTCTTTGATGACTGTTTTAATGGGAATGCTAGGATTGGGTGGACTTAGGACATATGAGAAACAAAAAGGAATAACAAAGTAATGTTATGGCATTGGCTTACATTATCAAAATTTTTTAATAAAATAGGTAATTATTTTTATTATCGTCATGTAAACCTATTAAGGATAAAACAAGGAAGAAAAAAATGAGCAAAGTTTATATGTGGTTATATGAAGTGTTTAATAGTATTGCTAATTATTTTTGGAAAAAAGCAGTATTAAGTGATAAAAAAAATTAATGTTAGAAGATGATTTTGGTAAAGAGTTTATTGACTGCATACAAGGAAAATGTAAATCTAATTGTGTTTATTGTTTAAATGAAAAGGAGCAATTATGCCAAAAGGAAAAGGAACTTACGGAAAAAAAGTTGGTAGACCACCCAAGAAAAAAAAGAAAATGAAAAAGAAGTAATGAGTGGTTTTACGACAACTTCTACTTTGTCAGAACTTATAGGTAAAAGACCTATGAGGAAAAGAAAAGGTAGGAGAAGATATAAATCGTCGTTTAAAGGCGATTTAAGGGCTGTACAGAAGATTTTAAAGATAAAAGGTAGAAACTAACTAGCATTGAAGAGGAATGTATTTTTCAACTATCCTCCTAACTTGCTCAATACATTCTTCAATCTCCCCTTGAACTACAAAATGTGGTGTTTCTAAAACTTTAGATTGTACAGCCCACAATTTTTGATTAGGGGCGAGCCTACCTTTAGGTGCTTTTAATTCAATATATAATAATCTGCCTTGAGGATATTCAACAATAATATCAGGGCAACCAGACTTTAATCCCATTTTTTTCATTTTAGCGTGCAGATAAATAGAACGCTTACCCTCGTTTGGCACATGAAAATGCCTAAAGCTGTATCTTTTAGCTAAAAAATTTAAATAATCATTACACGCTATTTGTATATCTGCTTCTTTAGTCATAGGGGGTTCCTCATGCCTACCAGATTCACCCCCTACTATACCTCGCAATTGGAGAACGAGATAATACTTTCTACTGGCTCTCGCTGAGGGAAAGAACCTCTTAATTATTAACAACAAAATTAATTATTTTCAATAAAAATAAAAAAAAGTCAAATTAATGGTTTACTTCTATAAACCTAGAGCTTATGCTAGGTTATTATTAATTAATTGGAGAATAATAATGTACTATAACGAACTAACTAAAAAGCCTTATTCTGGTAAAAACATTGAGATTTTAGAAGCTACTGGTTTAAAAGGTGGTTTCTTAACTTTTAATCAGGCTATGAAGCTAGGCTATAAAATTCCTAAAGGAACTAAAACTATTGCTAAACTAATTAGACCTATGCTTGAGGAGGTCGAAGTTAACAAAGGCAAGTGGGAAGTAAAGCAATCAGGTAGATTGTTTCCAGTATTTCATAAATCACAACTAGAGGAAAAGGGTGCTTAGGCATCTTTTTTCTTTTTATGAGTAAAATAATTAAAATAAAGCTTTACTTCTATAAACCTAGATATTATGCTAGGTTTAATTAATAAATAAATAATAATAAATTGGAGTTAAAAATGACAAATATCAAAGAAAAATTCGCAAATTACTTAGGTTACACAGATATTAACCCTTATGAGGTTGTAAAGGTTATTTCTGATAAGTGTGTTGAAATCAGAGAAATGAGTGCAGAAAAAATTAAATGGGATATGAAAATATATCAAGGTGGTTTTTCTCATCATGTAGCAAATCAAGATGACCAAAAATGGGATATTACTTCTAATGAAGCTAATCCAATAGTTAGAATTAGACTTAATAAGTCTGGTCAGGAATATGACCATGCAACTAAATCATATAAGCCTTGTTACACTTGGAAAGATAAATATGGTTCTAGGTATGGTTTATCAGATAAGCCTATCAAATTTTACGACTACAATTTCTAATGGGGAGTGCTTTATGCACTTCCTTTTTTTTAATAATAAATTGGAGATAATAATGGAAAATATAACTAACTCAGACGAATACGATAATTACCTTAGAGAACATATAACATCATATTGTGTTACAGAATTTAGAGGTCGTGGTGCTTATGATAAAACTCATTTTTTAACTATTGAAGAAGCCAACAGATATATAAAAATAATTAACGAGATACACCCAAACTCTCAAGTTCTTCTTTATGGGTTGTCAAAACCACCTCATACTACTGAAACTGTTTCTATTGCGATGGAGGGTTAATTATGAATAATACTTTACACGAAATAAATAAACTTCAGAAAATCACAGATACAATTTCAAAAAATGTAGCTTGGAATCTTCATGTGGCAAATGCACTTGTTGATTTAAGAGATTTAATTAAAGAAAAACAAAAAGAAGTAACAAAATTTGAATTAGAAAATATGTCCTATGAACAATACGAAGCATATTTATCAGGGAGGGGATTCAATGATTAAATTTATAAAACATTATGGCGTTTATGTATTTGAATTAACATTTATATTAATGTTATCAGCATTTGTATATTTTTTATTAATAGCATTTTAAGGAGGGTAAAATGGCTAAAGTATTAATTTGCAGTCAATGTAATGAAGAATTTTGGGGAGATTTAAATTTTAATTCTATTTGTTCATGTGGGTATAACCTTGTTCAAGATATTGTTTATCCCAAAAATGAAAAAAAATCTGAAGCCCTACAAAAAAAGGTTGTTGATTTATATTGGGAATACGACCGAATGTCATCATCTGGAAAAGAAAGCCTAGATGATATTGCTAAGTTAGTAGGTGTGCCTACAGAAGAAGAAGTCAAAACCATGTTGGAGAATAACAATGACTAAAAAAAATGAATATGAAATAGAAAGAGATAAACAAAAACTTTTAAGAAAGAAAGCTATGAATTCTCTTACTAAAGAACAAATAGATGCAATCAATTTTACACACGAAACTTTAAGAGATGCTTTAAGTATGCTTACAGAATGCCATGATTTGTACTTATCAGATATTAATAAGCTCAATGATGCTTTTTGGAAACTTAAACATCAATTTAATTTGGAAAATAATAATGATTAACCCAACAGAAAAAAAACGTAGAGGTTATCTCTTTCACTATTCCGATGGTGTTAGAGATGCCTTTATTAATAATGAAATGGACTCAATTAAAAAATCGTCTGCCTACTATAGACAAGGATTTGAGTTTGGTAAAAAATTAAAATTAGAATTGGAGAAAGACAATGAAAACAACTAAAATAGGCAATACTGAATTATATACAGCCAGAGTTTTAAATATGTCTGTGGCTCAATATTATGGGGTCGTTAAAGAATATTCAGAAATTCTTAACCAAGCTAGGGAAATCAATAAAGAGCAACTAAAAAAAGATAAAGAAAAAGCTGAATTAAATTTAATTTATGGAGTTAGATATAATTTAAATAGGCTAGTTTTAGAAAAAATTAATGGAGAAAATAATGAATAAGTTTTTGCCATTAATAGTTGTATTGGCTTTAAGCAGTTGCTCTACAACACCTATTGTTGACAGTAGAGGGAAATCATCGGCAAATTTAAAAGGAGATATGAACCGATATCATGATGACCTTTTTACTTGTAAACATT
>CERM01037888.1_pt1 | contig 14410 bp, 16 predicted proteins | sample 530791 | NCBI WGS metagenome assembly CERM01 (sample SAMEA2620970, study PRJEB7988) | marine metagenome | biome: marine biome (ENVO:00000447); feature: surface water layer (ENVO:00002042); material: "saline water (ENVO:00002010), including plankton (ENVO:xxxxxxxx)" | depth 5 m | reverse complement strand
AATAGAACATACCAGCGTCATAAGGTGAAGTACCTTTGTAACCAACAACGTAGTATTGGCTAGCGCTTGAGTTTGCACTATATGGATCAATGTATACTTTGAATCTACCGTTTAATACACCAGCGAATGTTGAACCAGTGTCATCAACGTTTAGATTGTTGTTTAAAGCAGGCGTGTAATCTAAAACACCAGCCATTTGTAGAGCAGAAGCGACATCAGCAGAACAAATAATCATGTTCCCTTTACCTCTTCTTGTTCTTTGAGCGATTCTGTTTGCGTCTCTTTCCAATTGGAACATAAGACCTTTGAATCTCTCAACTGACCATCTACCGTTAGAGTCTGTATCTAAATCAAATACACCAGCAGTAGTTGTGTTTGTAGCAGCGCCTTTTTCTGAATTGATGTAAACTGATCTAACAACTTCTCTGTTGATTTCCGCAAGGATTTCAGCAGATAGAATGTTTGCTAATTCAGTTTCAGCGTCTAAACCGTGGATTGCTTTTAAATCTTGAGCAAGTTCCATAGTGTATTCTGCTTTAAGAGCTCTGCTTCTTGCAGTCACTGTAGTTTTCTCAATTGAGAAAGCCATTTCAGCAAATGCGTTTGCAGAAGCGTCGCCTAAAGCCTCAGCTTCAGCAGTTGTCATACCTTGACCTCTAGTGTATTCTCCAGCAGGTGAGTCGTTAAGTACAGATGGATTAGTTCCTCTGTGCTCAGTAACACCGTCAGCTGAATTTGAATCACCAGCAGCATTTCTAGATGAGTAATCAGTATCAGCTTCGTCAAATAGAGCTTCTGCTCCAGTTGCTGAAGTATATCTTGATCTCATTGCGAAAATAAGTCCAGTTGGACCAGTCATTGGTTGAACACCAGCAATATCGTAAGCGATAAGGTTTGGCATTGCTCTTCTTACTAATGAAATTAAAATTGGATCCCAATTTGAAGTTCCACCAGTGTTGTTTGTAGGAGCAGCTTCAGTCATAAATGCGCTGTCTTCCTTCATAGCTCTTTCTTGGTTTTCCAAGATCGTAGCAGTAACGGCACGTTTGTAAGAATCACCGATTTTTGGTAAATCAGGATGCTCTAAAACTGGCTGCCATTTTTTTTCGTATTGTTCTGATAAATACATGTTTTTTATCTCCCTATTATTATTATTTGTTAGACAATTTAATGTCTTTTGTTTGACTTATAGCGGCACTATAAGCAGCCATCGCATTGCTTAGGTCCTCACTAGGAGTTCCTTCGCCAGCCGCTACTTCATCTATACCGTCACCAGAAACGTCTTTGGATTTAAAGTAAGACTCTTTAATTGTCTTAACTTTTTCTCTGTAATCTGCTTCTGTTGAATAATCTACTTCTTCAGCAAGTTTGTTGAATTTTTCTTTTGCAGTTTCGGTTAAGTCTTTAGAAGCTTCATCTAAAATTTCAGCTGCTTTGTACTTATTACCTAACTTACTTAATTCAACATTCTTCTCTATTGACTCGTTAAGTTTCTTTTCTAACGTTTCAATTTTTGAAGCTTGATCTTCAAGTACATTATATTTTTCGTCTGGAACATTTATGTAATGGTCTTCAAATAATTTTTTTAGACCACTGATAAAGTCCTCAGCGATTTCGCCTTTGATTCCTCTTTCTAAAGCAAGTTCGTTTTCTTTCATCCATTCTTCTACCACGTATGATAGGTAAGAATCAACTTTTTCCACTAACTCAGCTTTTGCTGTAGAGGTTTCTTCCTCGAATCTTTTATTGTAATCCGTTTCCATTTCTTCAGCGATTTCTTTTACTTTAGATTTAATTGCTGTTTCAAAAATAGTTGCGGCTTTGTCTTTAAATTCTTCCGATAAGTCAGCATTTCCAGCAACAAGAGCGTCAACATGTTCTTTTACGTCTATGTCTTTTTCTTTTGTTTCTGTTTTCTCGTCATCTTTTTTCGCTTCAACTTCTTCTTTTTTAGTATCAGCTTCCTTGTCATTTTTCTTGTCAAGGTATTTTTTCAGACCAGCAGGCATTTCGCCTTCTTTAACTGTTTCTTTATCGTCAGCTTTTGTTTCTGTAGACTCTAATTTCGTATTGTGTCCTGCTAATTTTGGCATTGCCTCAGGAGCACCTTCAGATTTTTGAGGAGCCTGACCAGAAACTTCTTTAGTTGATTTTGAAGCATCCGGATTGCTATCTGTAGGTTTAACTACAGCTGCACCTAAATCCTCAGCACCGTTTGATAGGTGAGTTGGTTCAGACGCTACAGCGTTCTTTTTCGGTAGATCAGCATTCGGGTTAGCATTCTCAGCTACTGCCGTATTTTGATCTGTTGTTGCTTCAATGTTCTTTAAGTTTTCTGACATTGAGATATCTCCTTATTATTTATTTTTTCTTTAACTAGTTATAAATTCTCGTGTTATATTTATAAAACTAGAGTTTTTTAAGAAAGTCCTTAAAAACCTCTGCTTTAGCTTCTGCTAAGGCAACGCTTTTAGCCCTTTCAATACTTGTTTTCCAGGCACTAATGTCCTTTTCAACAAGAACGCCATTGTCCCATACCCAATTTTTACTCTCCATTATGCCTTCTACGAAAGCGTCTGGAGCGCTCGGATCTGCAACAATATCGGCAGCTGTAGCTAAATAAAAATCTCTACCTACATAATTAACACCACCTCTTTGTGACAAAGAACCCATACCTCTAGATGATACACCCAATTGAGCGCCTTCATCAATAAGACCTTTTACAATCTTACCGTAAGGTGTGTTCATTATCTTAGCTTCACCAATAAAATTAGTACCATCTGGATAAAGAGTAGTAATCATATGTGATACTCTCTCTAGATTTACTGTTGGACTGTCTGGATGTCCAAGTTCACCAAATGCTCTTTTTTTATTAATAAATTCTGCGTTATATCTACTTACTTCCTTTTCAAGTATCTCTTTTTCATAGACACGTCCATTTCTATTCTTTATTTCGGATTGTAAGAAGACACCTCTAATTTTATAATTCTTTTTGCCGTTCACCTCTTCGGTGATGTATTCAGCATTTTGTACTTCTTCGGATATTAATTTCATAAATTCCCTCTATGTTTAAAACTTCCTTATATTTATAAGATTTTTTACCTAAACTCTAGTAAAATCGTATAATTATCGCCAGCTGCAAAGTTTTTAGTAGATAACAATACATCACCTGTAGGTGTTGTGGAATTGTTACCAATTTCATTTCCAGAAGTTCTTAAATCCCAATGACCATTTCCAGACAAGAAAGCAATCGTAGAATTTACAGTACCGTCCCATAGCAACTCAACTGCTGATTTATTATTGTTAGTATTTACTGAATACCATATCTTACTTAACTTTCTATTACCATCTTCGGTCATAAAAGTTAACGCTGAAGCGTCTATTTTTTTTACTAAAGTTTCTCCAGTACCGTCTGATACGTTAGTCATTTTAACAACATATTTTATACCAGATGTATCTGATATGGTTTGAGTTGTAACTGTATCTGCCATTATTCTTCTCCTAATTTCTCTAATTGTTCAGTTATTTCGTCATCAAAATAACCCTCTAATTGTTCTTTTTCTATAGTGTTAATAGTAGCAACATTGTCTACAGCAAGTTCAAATTTTTCTGCCAAATTATCAACAGTAATATTTTCGTCTTCTTCTATAGTTTTGTATACTTGTTTAACAGCGTCTTGTAAAACAGGAGTTAATTGTTTAAATGCGTTACTGTTAAATAGTTTTTGTTCTTCCACAATGTCACTCACTCTTAACATTTAATTATACCTCTGGTGTATCAACTGCTGGTGTTTCAACCGGCGTATCAACTGCTGGTGTTTCTGGTGCTAAATCAGCAGATGGTTCTGCTACTTCAGGAGCCGTAGCTGCTGACATTTCTGCACCGGTTTGACCTGCTGTACCATCAGCATTTGTAATTGTTCCGTCTTGATTGAATTGTCCTGGAGTTGCTACTTCAGGTTTCTTATCACTAAAAGCACTTGCGTTAAACATATTGCCAGCAACATCTTGTCTTTTCTGGTCTAATGCGTCACCTACTTTTGCTCTTAATGCGTCTTTAAAAGCGTCACCGGCTTCTGCGTTTTTACCGGCACCTAATTTATCTATAAAGTTTTTTACTTCACTACTCATAATTGTTCTCCCATTAATTTATTAATTGAACGAATCCTCACTATCAACAACCTGATCTTGTGGTGATGATATAATTCCATCGTCAATTTCTTTTTTGATTTGACTATCAATCTTCTCTATATCTTGATCAGATTGTTTTAGTATATTTTTTCTAACATACTCAACTGAAAAATACTTACCAACATAATCTCTTACATCGTTAGCCAGTTGTATTCTATCTTTTAACATTTCAGCCTGCTTTAATTCTGCAAAGTGACCGTCTTGTAAAAAATCATAAAAAATATTATCTCTAATCATTGGCCATTCTTCTTCAGCAATGATTCCTTTTAATACTAATTGTGTTTTTAAAATATCATTAAACAGTTCAATAAATTTCTTTCTTAATTTCTGAACAAATTTAGTAAATTTTAATTCGTCTCTTGTTATTTCTGTTGATCTTCCTAAATTAAAACCTGTTGAAGCTTCTAATCTACTTGAAGGTACATTCAATGATCTATAAAGTTTTGCTCTAAAGTATTCTATGTCTGTAATTTCTCCTAGATTTTGACCACCTGGTAATGTAGAAATATCTGTACCTCTGCCACCCTCTCTACTTGGTAACCAAAAGTCTTCTAACATTGACATGTAATTTCTGTCGTCTCTTATTTCACCTGTAGCTGCGTCATACACAAGTTTGTTTCTGTATCTTGCCATAACGTCTCTTAAATATTGTTCAGCTTTCATTTTAGGCAAATTACCAACATCAATTTTAAATATTCTTCTTTCAGGCGCTCTTGCTATTCTGTATATAACAGCAGCGTCTTCAATCATTCTTAATTGATTAACTGGTTTAATTGCTTTATGTAAAAACGATAAAATTAAATTTTTGTTTTGATCTATTAATCCTGATGGACAAAATGCGATAGTATCTACGGCAATTTTAATACCTTGTAAACTAGCACCACCTACACCTCTTTCATTATATAAAAAGTATTCCATAGTTTCGTCTACTAAATTCGTAGCCGATGGAGCAACTCCGTCAGGTCTTCTCTTTCTTACTTCTCTGATTTTTTTGATTTTCCGAGGATCAAGATATTTTAATTCTGTAATACCTTTCTTACCTGTTTCTGTATCAATTATCTTTTGAAAGTATATTCTACCATCAACATACCAACGTCTAAACAACTCGTGGCCTCTACTGTTGAATTGTAGTAATCTTAATATCTCTGTAAATTCTTCTTCAAGTCTTCTCTTAATATCCCTACTGTAAGGAACATTATCTGTCATTAATCTAACAGCCTGTTTATTTTCGTTTGAAACTATTGCCTCATTGACAATATCCTCAATCGCCATATCACATTCTGGATGTATTGAAATTTCTCTGTATCTTCTTATTAGATCCGCTTCAGTCTTTGCGTTTCCTTCCATGTCAAGGTGAGACGCAAAATACCCTCCAGCAGCGACTACTTGTGTACCGTCCTCTGCTTGTGGTGTACTAAAGTTTTGTTTTGGATCGGATTTAGGTTTATCTCGTGTAATCTTAAATCCAAAAAACTCTGCCATAATATTATCTCCTGTTTGTTCTACTACTACTTATAATAGTTTTAAGAAGGCGGCTTTTAGGCCGCCTCCTAATTTTGTATTACGTTGTAGTATTTGTTTCAAAGTATTGATATTCAAACGTCACACCAAAAGTTTCTATTTCTGTTGCTTCGCCCATACTTAAATCAATACCACCGATCTCTGTAGGAAACAGTCCTCTCAAAGTATACGATTTAACGTTATTACCATTTCTGTCAAGATGATCAACAAAAGCGTCTACTTGGTAGTCAACTGGATTAGTTAACCCCTCGTTGTCAGTCATATTATTGATACCATTCTGCCATCTTTCAAAAGCATTTCTGATTTTGAAATTTGTATCGTTTAGTACCGTAATTGACCAAGACGGAATTGTTCTATCACCTGCAATTTTAATTGCTCTACCTCTAAACGGAACATTGACGTTTGCAACTGTCATTGCCGGTATAGATGTAGCTGTACATAAAAATGCTAAGTCTTCTATTTCTCCACCAACCTGTGCGTAACCAGGAAAAGGCATTGTAACCTTAAACTGATTGGCTCTAGCGCCACCGCCTGCAAGTTTAGCTTTGAAGTCATTAATGTTTGCCATTTTTTATTTCTCCTCTACTAATTAACCGCCTGCGACTTCTTCAAAAGAAACGCCGGTTCGTGTTGCGATGAATTGTAATGTAATAAAGTTGATACTTCTTGCTGGTTTAATAAATATCTCAGCAATAAATTCATTTCTATCAATTACTTCACCTGTGTTATTTGTTTCATCACACACTACTAAAAAGTCTGTGATACCTCGTCTACCTTGTACTTCTCTTAAAAAAGGTTCTACAATGTTTCTGAAATTCGCTCTTGTAAATTCATCATTGAACTCAAAAAGTTGGAATTTAGAAGCAGTTGATATTGCCTTCTCTAAAACAATAAACAATCTTCTAACGTTGATTCTATCAAATGCGCTAGGAGCAGATAAACCAGTTTTGTCTCCAAACAATACTGTACCTTGGCCTGGGAATGTAACCACTGGGTTAATTCTTGCTTTGTACAATTCGTCTCTTTGAGATTTACTTGGGTTATATGCTAACTTAACAGCACCTCTGATAACACCTCTGTTTAATCCTGCTGGTGAAAACCAACTGTCTGCAATTAAATCAGTTCTAGCCGCTAGACCTGCAATGTCACCGTTTAATGGTACATATCTATATACGTCATTATATCTGTCGTACATATATTTGTAACCACTATCTAACATAACGTAAGATGAAGAACGGATACCGTTCATAAATCCTATAACGTTTTGTGTTTGAGTGATTGAAGAAGTGATACCGGCAACATCTGATCTCTCTGGAGATACGAATGCAATAGCGTCCATTCTTTTTTCTGCAATTGATATTAGATCGTCTACGTGAGTAGCGTTACAAGATCCACCGATAATTAAACCTACATCAACTGTTTCTGCGTCTTCAAACAACTCGTAAGCAGTTTTGATTTCGCCAGCTGTTGCTGTTGAACCATTTGCACCGTTAACTAAAGAATCAGTTTTTGGTGTATCAACTGCTGTGAAAGTTATTCCTGCAGCTGCTGAACCGTGGTTTGATCCTGAAGCATGATGATCCATCCAGTAAATGTAATTTGATTTATTATAAATTACGTCTCTTACATAGTTTGAATCGCCTTGTGGTGATTTAGCGTCTGAAGCTTTTGATACTTTATCGTAAACTTCAATTACTTCGCCAGTTTTTCCTGTGATGTTACCATCTTCGTCTATCACGACAACGTGCATTTCATCATTTACTCCGCTTTTTGAAGCAGCGTAAGGAGATGTTCCTGGAGCACCTGAAACAAATTCATAGAACTCCCAAAATCTTCTTACGTTTGCACCATTAGCTGGTACTTGATGTAAACCACCTTGTAGTGTATCCGCTCTAACAAAAGTTATGTCGTTAGTGCTAATACCTGTTATTTTATATTTTCTACCATCGTAATCTGTTCCACCAGCACTCGCTGAAAACTCAACGATATCGCCGACTGCAAAACCAGTTCCCGATGTTAATGTTACTGTTGTATGACCAACAGCCATACTAGTATCATCTATTGTTGTTTTTGCATCCTCTTGGAAGCCTGTTGCGCTGTGACAAGCAGAAACTTTAAGGCCGTTGCCCCAAACTCCTGCTGTTCTAGCTGCCCATTCTCCGACAGACGCCTGACCAGCATTGTAATTATCCTGGTAGTCTTGTGTATTTTTGATAGCAACTGCTGAGCCTGAAACGGCTGCGTTTGCTAAACCAGTATTTTGTACTCGTACTACTCTTAATGCGTTAGAGTATTGTAAGAAGTTTGCAGCTGAAAAAAATGCTTCAAAATTATTGTTATCGGGTTTTCCGAAAACACTTACTAACTCTTGTTCACTAGAGATTGATGTAATCTGATCTAAAGGACCTTTTCTGAACTCGCCAGCAAAGGCACCAATTGATGTAGATACAGCAGGAATGATTCTTGTTAAATCTTTTTCCTGTACAAGAACACCTGGTGATACTTGAAATGCCATAGGTTATTCTCCTCTTAATTAGCTAATTATTAATATATTATAATTCACGTCTTTGTAAGTTTTCTTACATCCATATTTAAAGCCAGTACAGATATTTATAATAACCTAGAAATAGACTATTGTCCTTTTCTAGAGACAGGAAACCATCTGGTACCGTACTCGTCAACTGTTTCCTCATCTTCAGGATCAGTCACTCCATCGTCTACAAAACCAAATGGTGCCATGTCCTGTTCTATCAAATTCTTTTGTTCCTCGTACATTTTTAAACGTGCATTGGTATTTGTCAATTCCTTAAAGTAGGGTTGATTAGATAACCAACCAAATATGACTAAACACATCATTAAATCATCATTGGAACCGTCTTCGGCCTGCCAACTTTGGCCTCTTTTAGTAAAGGTTGACATCTCCTGTATGATATTAAAATCATTAACAACAACTTTGTCACCCTCAATTAATGTTTTTAAGTTTGAACAACCTACTTTTTTAATAGATTTTGTCATACGAACACCCATAGATGACCCACGGCCACTATACATAGCACCTAATATTTGACCAGCACGACCTTTTTGTGTTGTCATTAATAAATTAGGGTACTCAATTTCAAATTGTAAGGCGTCGGCCACTTGTTGACCTATATCATTTACCTCTGTTAATATATGTGCTTGATTATATGCTAAACAAACTCTAGATATTATATTAGGAAATACAAAAGGTTTAATTTCGTTACTTCTATATTTTGCTACAACTTTATAAGGCATACTAGTTACATCAAATACTAAAAAGGCAGAATAATCTTTATCTACACCACGTGATACATCAACAGCAGCCACATAAGTATGTCCTTCTTTTCTATCTTCATATATGTCAACACCTTGAGCAGACTTTATAGGTGTTACATAAGGTGTTGCCTTAATTTTAGAAGCTGATATTAAAGTATTTACAGAACCTAAAAACTCACACTCAAACTCTTGTTGGAATTGTTCTTCACTTGTGTTACGTATAGTTTGTTCTTTCCATTTATCATCACGACCTGGTACTTCACTCCAATGTACCTCTATAGGAATATAATCATTCTTTTTATTGATTGCGTCCATCCAAATCTTATAGTACATGTTCATACCATAAGGTGTAGATACTATAATCATTTTAGTTTTTGTACCAGCAGATATTGTAGGATAAACTGAACTAAAAAACATTTCGGCAATATTAGTAGGTACGAAAGCAAACTCATCAAGAAAGATAATATTAAATGAACCACCCCGAATAGCACTTGAAGAAGTGGCAGCCGCAACAATGGTAGATTTATTTTCTAATTCTATATTACCTTTGTTCCAGTTTATTACACCTTGTTGTAACCATTTTGGTAAATTTTCATATGCAAGTTGCAGTCTACCTAATATATCTCTAGCAGTAGAACTTTTGTTTGCAAGTATGGCTATGTTAGAGTTTGGATTAAATAATGCATAATGCAATAGATAAGAAATAGTTGTTGTAGATTTTCCTGATTGTCTTGGTAGTTTACATATAGTAAATCTATTCTCGTGAATTTTTTGAACAATATCTTTTTGAAATCCATACATATTAAAAGGTACTAGACCCTCATCAAGAGATACAATACGGATATATTTTTCCATAAAGTATATTGGATCTTCAGCACACTTTTGATATTCTACTATCTGATCTTGTGTATACTCAACAGGAGTATTAACCTTTTTAAGATTAGGATTCCCTAAATATGCTTCACTCATTTTTTACTCCTTTTCGGGAGTAATATTTTTTTCAATTGTTTCATCTTCTTGTTTTCTATTTAACATTTTCTGCAACTCGGCAGTTGATCCAACAAAAAGAGCATTTTTTACATTTGTGTTTGCAGTCTTTGGTACTTGTTTTAAGTCTTTTAATTTTTTTTGTAAGTCTTGTAGTTTGTCAACAGTACCTGCAACTTGTCCTAATAATTGGCCTGCAACTTCATATGCTCTAGGGTGTTGGCCTTCTTTTGCAATTTCTAATATTCCTTCAATAGCTTCATTACCTTTATCTATTAGATTATAATAACTATCTCTACTATAAGCGTAATCTTGATTGATATCTTTTTCTGTTTTTACTTCAACATCACCTTTTGGTCTTTCCACAGGTGGTTGAAATTCTTTTGGTTGTGTAGCTTCAGGTATACTTTCAATACCTAAAATTTCATTTACCTTGTCTTCTAATTTTGCCATAACTATTCATCACTTCCTGTCTTCACGTTATATTTTTTACCGTCAGTAAAATTTTCTATTGTTGTTGTAAATCCAAAATCATCATTTACATCAGCTGATATAGGATTTGGTACAACTGTAATTCTTTCTTCTCTTGGTGGATTGTTTACTGTATCAGCATATAAATCTGTTTGTACTTTTTTAATAACACCTTGATTAGTTGTAGGACCAAACAAGTATGTTTTAGCAGTAAAATTCATTGAGTATATAACTGCTCTTCTATTTGTAAATGCACCATCATAACTGTCTTCATAGTTTACATTGTTTAGAATAATAGGTACGTCTCTTTTTATATTCATATCAGGCATAACATTTACTGTTACTGTATAATCTGGTTGAAAGAAAGGTAATATTTGTTCTACAATTTGTAAACCATTTTCAGCAGTTGCTGTAAAAGCATAAACATTTAAACTTATGTTATATGGTACAGGTGTATAATTAAAACTTTGTTTTTTTGAATCTGCAAAATCTGTTGGCGATGTTTCTAATAATGGATATTCAGCATATCCTGTTGTAGTATTTGCTTGTTCAAACTGAATATGACCACTATCATCTTCCATATATACTCTGTCCATTTTAGCAACAGATTGATCTCTTGTCAATGGTGTTTTTTCCGTTCTATATTTTTGAACTCTAGTTAATTTTCTACTAGGGTCATATGATAATCCTGATATTTCAAAACCTATTCTAGGCAAAGTTAATGCCATTGATCTATCATCTAAATCTTTTTGTTCATCTAAACGAACTAAAAACTTTTCTTTAGGAGCATATGCTAAAGGAACTTTTATTCTTTTTAATACAGCACCAGTTTCCTTATTAGTACTTTCAATAACTATATTATTAAATAGTTGTCCGAAAGCAATAATAATCTTTCTTAATCCTTCATTGTAAAACGGTGTTCCAAACATTATTGTCCTTTATCGGCTATCTTACCTTTATTAATTCCTTCTTTGATTACATATTTTTGTGTGCCGTTTGCACCAGCAACCACTTCTTTTTTTAAATTTCTTGATAGTTCCATTTCTTTTTTTTGTTTTAAACTTTTATTATGAAACTCATGTAATTGTCTATGTCTATCTCTTTCCATTAAATGTCTACCTCCCCAAATGGATTTCTTTCAGTAAAATCTAGTACATCATCTGTTACAGAAGCAGTATCAAAACCGGCTGCCGTATCTAAATCTAAATTTTGTGCATAATCAGATTGAGTCTGTACTGTAGTTTTTGTTGCGTCATATTCTTCGTTTAATAGGAAGTTAGCATTACCAGATGATACATCATCTTGTTCTAGTTGCATACTACCAGCTTCGTTTTCTAAACGCACTCTGTCTACTAATAGATTAACTGAATTTTCTCTTTCTCTTTTATCAATGTCTTTTATTCCGACATCTATTTCTTCGTTTGAATATTCCCAACGTGTAACTCTTAATTTGTAAACAGGTAAGTTACCTAATTGAAAGAAAGGTTCCTGATCTTCTACAAATTGAATTTCAAAGAAACTGTTCATCAAAGGAAAAAATAATATATCTCCTTCGTTAGGTCTGCCTGGTACTGTTAAGGCAACTCTTGTATCTACTTTGTTATGGAATCTTCTTTTAGAAACAACTAGTGTTGTATCTTCTCTTATTTCTAATCCGAATTTATTAATTAACTCTTGTTGGCCTGCAAATCCTTCAGTAGTTTCAAAATACATTTCAATAGGTAAAGCATTTTTAAATTTACTATTAACATCTTCACCTAAAACTAAATCTCTATTTACCATTTCTCTTGGCATATAGTAGATTAAATTACCATATATTTTTAATCCTTCTATGATTAAATCTTCGTATAGATATTTTTCGGATGCATTTCCGATGCCATCTCCGTGCTGAAAGTATGGATTCATTACTACCATAGTTTTTATCCTATTAGAAAGTTATGAGGCTCTTCAAATGTTGTACGTATTTCGTTTTCTAGTTTTTCACATTCTTGTAGTGATTCAGAATATATTTGGCCTCCGTTAAGAGTCACACCACCTATCATAGCAACGCCGTTGAATTTAGATAGGTTTGCTCCCCATTGTTTTTTAAATAGTGTTGTGACATATCTTTTTAACCACTGGTCATTGTATACATCTGTAAATGTTTCCGGATCTAATTTTCTAAAACAATCTATTACTAAAAATTCACCTACTTTTAAATCTTCTTTCCAATCCATATCAATGAATAGTTTGTTATCGTTTTGATTAAATCTTAATGGTTTTTCACCAACTAAAATGTGATCTAAAAAGTCTAACTGTCTCATCACAAGATCATAGTTAACTACCGATGTTGAAGAAAAATCATAGAGATCATTTAGTCTCATCTGATATCTTACATCAAATAAATTCAAACTTCCTTTACTTGAAAAAGGAAATAAATTAGTTACAGATATAACTGATTCAGGAACTACTATATAATTTTGATTTTCTTTCCATGTTGTAGTTACCGAATTTTTAGTTTGTGATTCTGCTACGTCTCCGTTAGTAACAATTCTATCATAATCAGCTTGTGTATACTCATATTTTAAGTAACATCTTCTTATTGCATTCATATGATATTGAGAATAATATTGTAAAGCTTCATCAAGTCTATCCTCTAATTGATCATTGTCAACGTTAATTTCTATAACAGGTTGACCTAATGCTCTTAAAGCGTAATCTTTTAACTGTTCTCTTGTTGTTGGTGTTGCCATAATTCTATTTATCCTCTTTTTAACTACCTTGCATTCGCCGGAACGTTATTACTACCTACTATAATTTATCATCCCAAATAGCTTTAATTTGATCAACTGTTGTTGCTGTATCTACTTGACTTGGTAAATCTCTTAATGTTTGTTTATCTGTAACAATTGAAGTAGTGTCTGAACCACTTTCATTTGCTCTCATATAATCAACATCTAATTTTTCTAATGCTGGTTTTCTTGCTTCTCTTATTTTATTTTTCCAAACATCTTTTGCTTTATCTATATTTACAAATATTGCCATTAGTCTCCTACTCCATCAGTTAATTCTGCATCGTCAATATCCCAAGCATTTCTAAAAGTTCTATCACTTGAAATATCTGATACATCTACAATTTTATAATTTAATCCAGTTGGAACATCTTTTTGTGCAATCTGTTCAACTGTAAGACCACAATTTGCAGGAACAATTATTGCTATGCTACCATCTGTGTTTTTATATATTATTCTTTTATCCATAATTTTTCTCCTTATCTAAATACTGCTGACCCAACAAAAATTGAATCTGCTAAAGATTGATTACCATCACTTGTTGTTTGAATACGATATTGATTTACTTTTACATCATTTCCATAGGTACTATTTGAACCAAGTCTAACATTTTGACCAACAGCACTACTAGTATATTTACAACTTGCTACAGCAGAATATTCATTGTCTGGCATATTTGATGAGAAATTAACTAAATAATCTCCAGTTCCATTATCGGTAACACTGCTTATATTTCCACTGTCTCTTATAGCAACTGTACCAGAACCATTAAAATTAACCCAAGCTACAACTGAACCTGCACCAGATGATATTCCTGTTAATGCAGAACCATCACCTGAAAATGCTGTAGCTGTTACTGTTCCTGTAACTGATATACCACTACCTGTTGTTTCTAGTTTTGCTGAATCTTGATAATACATTGTGACACCATAATCATTATTGGCGTATATATGTTTTAAACCAGAACTATTTGCTAGGTTAAAGTTTGTACTTTGTATATAAAGTTGATTGCCTGTTACATCTTTAATAACACTACTATATCCATCGTGAAGAATTTGCATATCATCACTTGTACCAAGAAAAATTGTGGCGCTGTCGGGTAGTTTAATGCTATTGCCATTTGATTCTAAATCACCACCAAGTTGAGGTGATGTGTCATCTACTAAATCTGAAAGA
>CERM01005789.1_pt1 | contig 14609 bp, 10 predicted proteins | sample 530791 | NCBI WGS metagenome assembly CERM01 (sample SAMEA2620970, study PRJEB7988) | marine metagenome | biome: marine biome (ENVO:00000447); feature: surface water layer (ENVO:00002042); material: "saline water (ENVO:00002010), including plankton (ENVO:xxxxxxxx)" | depth 5 m | reverse complement strand
AAATTAATGGTTGAGCTTTTTTACAGCACTGGTATCAGAAGAGCAGAACTTATAGGACTGAGACTTTCTGATGTCTCTGAGGTGCAAAAAACTATTAAGGTATTGGGAAAAAGAAACAAAGAGAGAATTATTCCTTTGTTGCCCTCGGTGCTGGCTACCATTGCAAAGTATAAAATCTTTAGAGAGGCGCTGCCTAGCCTGGTCGCTTCAGACTCGTTGCTAGTGACCTCAAAGGGGAATGCTATATATGAAACTCTTGTCTATAGAGTGATTACCCGTTATTTTTCTGAAATTTCCTTGAAAGTAAAAAAGAGTCCTCACATATTGCGTCATTCTTTTGCTACACATTTGTTAAGCCAAGGAGCTGAGCTAAACGCAGTAAAAGAATTGTTGGGGCACGCTTCTTTAGCCTCTACCCAAGTATACACTCACAACAGTATAGACACTCTAAAACAGGTATATAAAAATACGCATCCCAGAAATTCAAAATAAGGTTTTGTGAGAGGCTTTTATATCTTCTAAAATAAATTTTAAAAAAGCTTTGCGTATCTCTATGATTTGAATATTTTTGCCGCCGGAATTATTGTAAAGCTTTATGTAAATTTTCCAACAATTTGTTTTGTAGAAAAAATTAAATCTTTACATTTGCAATCCGTTAGAAATAGCGGGGTTCTTTATGTGGATTTATTCAGCATAAAAAAACATAAAAAGCCGATGTAGCTCAGCTGGCTAGAGCAGCTGATTTGTAATCAGCAGGTCGTGGGTTCGAGTCCCTCCATCGGCTCTTAAAATTTTAAAAAGTTTAGTTTCTTTTTTGCGCTAAGAAACACACATAACATAGGTCTTTTTAAATGTTCGTTCTTTAAAATATTGATTTTCAAATTTGAATAAAACATTCAGATCAGAAATAAGGGGAGATACTCAAGCGGCCAACGAGGGCAGACTGTAAATCTGCTGACTACGTCTTCGCAGGTTCGAATCCTGCTCTCCCCACAAAATTTCTTGGTCCTAATGCCTACAGGTAGCTGTATTTTTATGAAGTTCCTGTAGTTCTTTGAATTTGAAAGCTTGAGAAATCTTTGTATTTCTCTATAAAAGCGGGAGTAGCTCAGTTGGTAGAGCGTCAGCCTTCCAAGCTGAATGTCGCCAGTTCGAACCTGGTCTCCCGCTCTATTTTCATCCTTGCATTTTTGTGAGGATATTGTTGTTTACAGGCATTTGGTCTGTAAACAACAGGCAGCTCTTTTGAGTTTTGATTTATTTTTTTTAAATCAAACGTGAGACCAGCAAGTAAAAAGCCGGTGTAGCTCAGGGGTAGAGCGTTTCCTTGGTAAGGAAGAGGTCACGAGTTCAATTCTCGTCATTGGCTCAAAAGCAAACAAGTTTACATACAATTGAACACTAATATATAACTAAGTTAAATTAATTAAAAATGGCAAAGGCAACATATGATCGTTCGAAACCACACCTTAATGTAGGTACTATTGGACACGTAGATCACGGTAAAACAACATTAACAGCTGCGATTACTAAGGTACTATCGGATGCTGGATTCTCAGAAGCATCAGCTTTTGATCAAATTGACAACGCTCCAGAAGAAAAAGAGCGTGGTATAACAATTAACTCTTCGCACGTTGAGTACGCGACGGCTAACCGTCACTACGCACACGTTGACTGTCCAGGTCACGCCGATTATGTGAAAAACATGGTAACGGGTGCTGCACAAATGGATGGAGCAATACTAGTGGTTGCTGCAACTGATGGACCAATGCCACAGACACGTGAGCATATCCTTTTAGGACGTCAGGTAGGAATTCCACGTATCGTTGTATTTATGAATAAAGTAGATATGGTTGATGATGAAGAATTACTTGAATTAGTAGAGATGGAGATCAGAGATCTTTTATCTTTCTATGAGTATGATGGAGACAATGGACCTGTAATCGCTGGATCTGCACTTGGTGCACTTAACGGTGAGCAAAAATGGGTTGATACTGTTATCCAGCTTATGGAAGCTGTTGATACATGGATTGAAGAGCCATTAAGAGAGGTTGATAAAGACTTCTTAATGCCTATCGAGGATGTATTCTCAATTACTGGTCGTGGAACTGTAGCTACAGGACGTATCGAGACTGGTATTGCAAACACTGGAGATCCTGTTGAGATCATCGGTATGGGAGCTGAGAAATTAACTTCTACTATTACAGGTATTGAAATGTTCCGTCAAATCCTTGATAGAGGAGAGGCTGGAGATAATGCAGGTATTCTTTTAAGAGGTATTGAAAAATCAATGATCTCAAGAGGAATGGTAATTGTAAAGCCAGGTTCTGTAACACCTCACTCAAAGTTTAAAGCTGAGGTATACGTACTTAAGAAAGAAGAAGGTGGACGTCACACTCCATTCCATAACAACTACAGACCTCAGTTCTACGTTCGTACAACTGATGTAACTGGAAACATTTCTCTTCCTGATGGAGTTGAGATGGTAATGCCTGGAGATAACTTAACAATTAATGTTGACTTAATCTCTCCAATTGCAATGAGCATTGGTCTACGTTTTGCAATCCGTGAGGGTGGTAGAACTGTAGGAGCAGGTCAGGTGACTGAAATTCTAGACTAAAAATAGTCTTTAATATATAGAGTAAAGGTGTTCCGTTTTTTCGGGACGCCTTGACTTTTATAACGGGTTTAGCTCTTTTAGAGTAAAATAAACCATACGGGTTTAGCTCAGTTGGTAGAGCACTGGTCTCCAAAACCAGGTGTCGTGAGTTCGAGTCTCTCAACCCGTGCATATTTACTAAAACTGTAGTGTTTTGGTAACAGAAAAAATAAATATCCATAACGATGGTAAACTATATTAAAGAGTCTTATAACGAGTTAAAAAATCACGTAACGTGGACGCCTTGGTCTGAAGCGCAACGCCTTACTGTTATTGTTGCTGCATTTTCTGTAGTATTAGCATTAGTAGTTTGGGGGGTTGATACTGTTTTTAGCGGTGTTATATCTTATTACTTTGAGTTAATTAAATAATAAGCATGGCCGAAACAAAAAGTACAAAAAAGTGGTATGTAGTCCGTTCAGTAAGTGGACAGGAAAACAAAATTAAAGCCTACATAGAGTCTGAAATCACGCGTTTGAACCTTCAGGACTACATAGAACAGGTTTTGGTTCCCACCGAAAAAGTAATACAGATACGCAACGGAAAAAAAACAAACAAAGAACGCGTTTATTTTCCAGGCTACATTATGGTGCAAGCTAGTCTTGCCGGAGAAATACCTCATATAATAAGAGCCATAAATGGTGTTATTGGTTTTCTAGGAGAAGTAAAAGGAGGAGAGCCAGTACCACTAAGACAAAGTGAAGTAAACAGATTGCTTGGAAAAGTTGATGAGCTGTCTGTGAAAGACGAAAATGTAAATATTCCTTTCACTATCGGTGAAACGATAAAGGTGGTTGATGGTCCTTTCAACGGATTTAACGGAACTGTTGAGAAAATCAATGAAGAAAAACGCAAGCTAGAAGTAATGGTTAAAATTTTCGGAAGAAAGACACCATTAGAACTAAGCTACATGCAAGTAGAGAAAGTATAATTGTTACACGCTATATTATAGGTTTATTTTAAGGCTTCCACTTTAAATTAAATCGACAAATTTTTAAAAACAGAAAATGGCAAAAGAAGTCAGTAAAGTAGTAAAATTGCAAGTTCGTGGAGGTGCGGCTAACCCCTCACCACCAGTTGGACCCGCTTTAGGTGCTGCCGGTGTGAATATCATGGAGTTCTGTAAGCAGTTTAACGCTAGAACACAAGATAAGCAGGGAAAAGTATTGCCAGTTGCGATTACAGTATATAAAGACAAGTCTTTTGACTTTGTTATTAAAACTCCTCCAGCTGCTGTACAAATTCTTGAGGCAATCAAGGTCAAAAAAGGATCTAGTGAGCCACACGTTAAGAAGGTAGGGACTATTTCTTGGGATCAAATTAGAGTTATTGCAGAAGACAAAATGCCCGATTTAAATGCTTTTAGTATCGAGTCTGCTATGAAAATGGTAGCTGGTACTGCGCGTTCAATGGGAATTAAAACAAAAGGTACTGCACCTAAATAAAAAAAGAATCTATAAAATGGCAAGATTAACTAAAAAGCAAAAAGTGAATACTGCGAAAGTGGAGGCAAAGTCCTACTCTCTTTCAGAAGCTTCAGCTTTAATAAAAGAAATCTCCAACACAAACTTTGATCCATCTGTGGACCTTGCTGTGCGTCTTAATGTAGACCCACGTAAAGCAAACCAAATGGTTAGAGGTGTTGTTACCTTACCTCACGGTACTGGTAAAGACGTGAAGGTGTTAGCCTTAGTTACTCCAGATAAGGAAGCTGAAGCTACAGCTGCCGGAGCAGACTTTGTTGGATTAGATGAGTACCTCGATAAAATTAAAGGAGGTTGGACAGATGTTGACGTAATTGTAACTATGCCAAGTGTAATGGGTAAATTAGGCCCATTAGGTCGTGTTTTAGGACCTCGTGGTCTTATGCCAAACCCAAAGACTGGTACAGTAACCATGGACGTTGCTAAAGCGGTTAAAGACGTGAAAGGTGGTAAGATTGACTTTAAAGTTGAAAAGACTGGTATTATTCATGCAGCAATAGGAAAAGCATCTTTTGATGCTGCAAATATTGCAGGAAACGCAAGAGAATTATTAACTACGTTGGTAAAACTGAAGCCTCAAGCGGCTAAGGGTGTTTATATTAAAAGTATATTCATGTCCAGCACAATGAGCCCAAGTATCGAGATTGATACTAAAGGATTCACTGAGCAGTAAAACACAGACTTATGACTAGACAAGAAAAATCACAAGTAATTGAAACGTTAACTGCACAGCTTACAGAAAATACTACTATTTATTTAGCAGATATTTCTGGACTGGATGCCGGAAAAACATCAAACCTTCGTCGTGCTTGCTATAAAGCAGGTGTGAAGTTGGCTGTAGTTAAAAACACATTGCTTGCAAAGGCAATGGAGAGTTCTGATAAAGATTTTGGAGAATTACCATCAACTTTAAAAGGAAACACATCTTTATTATTTTCAGAAACAGGGAATGCACCTGCTAAGATCATAAAGGAATTCAGAAAAAAATCTGAGAAGCCTTTACTTAAAGGAGCATATATTGAAGAAGCTATCTACATTGGAGATGATCAACTAGAAAATCTAGTAAACATCAAATCTAAAGAAGAGGTTATTGGAGATATTATTACCTTATTACAATCACCTGCTAAAAATGTTATTTCTGCTCTTAAGAGTGGTGGAAGTACACTTTCAGGTATTGTTAAAACACTTTCTGAAAGAGAAGGATAATCAATACAATGCACTAATTAAATACAAACAATAAATTACAATTTTTAAAAACGATAGAAAATGGCAGATTTAAAAGATTTCGCAGAACAATTAGTTAACTTAACCGTAAAAGAGGTTAATGAATTAGCTACTATATTAAAAGATGAGTACGGTATCGAGCCTGCTGCTGCAGCTGTAGCTGTTGCTGCTGGTGGAGCTGGTGGCGCTGAAGCTGCTGATGAGCAAACTGAGTTTGACGTAATTCTTACGGCAGCTGGTGGAGCAAAATTAGCGGTAGTAAAACTAGTTAAAGAATTAACTGGTGCTGGTCTTAAAGATGCAAAAGGATTAGTTGATAATGCACCATCTCCAATTAAAGAAGGTGTATCTAAAGACGAAGCTGAAGCACTTAAAGCTCAATTAGAAGAAGCTGGAGCAGAGGTTGAGCTTAAGTAAGCTTTCCTAACTCCAAACCTTAAGGTTTAGGTCTTCCGTTTATCGCGGAAAGACCTAAACCATTTTGTGTATATAAAGGTTCCTATATTTTTTGAGTATACGCAACATAACTTGTTTAACTAAATTCCGTCCATAGATGTCAGCAATGTTAACTGAAAGATTGAATTTTTCTTCTGTTCAAAATAAGCCCGATTACCCGGACTTTTTGGATATCCAGATCAAATCCTTCCAGGATTTTTTCCAGTTGGAAACCAAATCAGAAGAAAGAGGCCAAGAAGGATTATACAAAACCTTTTTGGAGAATTTCCCAATTACAGATACTCGTAACCAGTTCGTGTTAGAGTTTTTAGATTATTTTGTAGATCCACCAAGATATTCCATACAAGAGTGTATTGAGCGTGGTCTTACTTACAGTGTGCCTTTAAAAGCCAGATTAAAACTGTATTGTACAGATCCAGAGCACGAAGATTTTGAAACAATTGTTCAAGATGTATACCTTGGTACTATTCCTTACATGACTCCCTCAGGTACTTTTTGTATCAATGGAGCAGAGCGTATTGTGGTTTCTCAATTACACCGTTCTCCAGGGGTATTCTTTGGACAATCATTCCATGCTAATGGAACAAAACTTTATTCGGCAAGAGTAATTCCTTTTAAAGGTTCTTGGATTGAATTTGCTACCGATATCAACAGCGTTATGTACGCTTATATCGATAGAAAGAAAAAATTACCAGTTACCACCCTTTTTAGAGCTATTGGTTTTGAGAGAGATAAAGATATCCTTGAAATATTTGATTTAGCTGAAGAGATTAAGGCATCAAAAACTGGATTAAAAAAATACTTAGGTCGTAAGTTGGCAGCACGTGTGCTGAAAACATGGCATGAAGATTTTGTAGATGAAGATACAGGTGAAGTTGTATCTATTGAGCGTAATGAAATTATCTTAGATCGTGATACTGTTCTTGAAAAAGAGCACATCGAGGAGATTATAGATTCTGGTTCAAAAACCATTTTATTACACAAAGAGGATAATCATCTTGCAGATTATGCAATTATCCACAACACCCTACAAAAGGATCCTACCAATTCTGAAAAAGAAGCCGTAGAACACATCTACAGACAACTTCGTAACGCTGAACCGCCAGACGAGGAGACCGCTCGTGGTATTATCAACAAGTTGTTTTTCTCTGACCAGAGATACAACCTTGGTGAGGTAGGACGTTATAGAATGAATAAAAAACTGGGTCTTGATATTGCCATGGATAAGCAAGTGCTTACCAAAGAAGATATCATCACCATTGTTAAGTACTTAATTGAGCTTATTAACTCTAAGGCAGAGATTGATGATATTGATCACCTGTCTAACCGTCGTGTACGTACGGTAGGGGAGCAATTATCTTCTCAGTTTGGTGTTGGCCTTGCTCGTATGGCTCGTACCATTCGTGAGCGTATGAATGTACGTGACAACGAAGTATTTACTCCTATAGATTTAATTAATGCCAAGACCCTTTCTTCTGTGATTAATTCTTTCTTCGGAACGAATCAATTGTCACAGTTTATGGATCAAACAAACCCACTGGCAGAGATTACCCACAAACGTAGGTTATCTGCACTTGGGCCAGGTGGTCTCTCTAGAGAAAGAGCAGGATTTGAAGTACGTGATGTACACTACACACACTACGGAAGATTATGTCCTATTGAAACTCCTGAAGGACCAAACATTGGACTTATTTCATCTTTGGCTGTATACGCTAAGGTGAATAACTTAGGATTTATTGAAACTCCGTACCGCAAGGTAACAGATGGTGTTATTGATCTTAAGACAACTCCACAGTACCTTTCTGCAGAAGAAGAAGAAGGACAAATGATTGCACAGGCAAACATTCCTTTAAAAAAGACAGGACAAATTGATACAGACAGAGTAATTGCCAGAGAAGAAGGTGATTTCCCAGTAGTAGAGCCCACCCAGATTAATTATGCTGATGTTGCTCCAAACCAAATTGCATCAATTTCTGCATCATTGATTCCATTTTTGGAACATGATGATGCCAACCGTGCCTTGATGGGATCTAACATGATGCGTCAGGCAGTACCTTTGTTAATTGCAGATTCTCCTATTGTAGGAACTGGATTAGAGCGTCAAGTCGCTTCAGACTCACGTGTACTAATTAATGCAGAGGGAGACGGAACTGTTGAGTATGTAGATGCAAACGAGGTTACTATTAAGTATGACCGCTCTGAGAAAGAGGGTATGGTAAGCTTCGATAGTGATAGCAAAACATACCAATTAATTAAGTTTAGAAAAACAAATCAAGGAACTTCTATTAACCTAAAGCCTATTGTTAGACAAGGAGATAGAGTATTAAAAGGTCAAGTATTATGTCAAGGATACGCTACCGAAAAAGGGGAGCTTGCACTAGGACGTAATATGAAGGTTGCCTTTATGCCTTGGAAAGGATATAACTTTGAGGATGCCATTGTAATTTCAGAGAGAGTAGTGCGTGAAGATATCTTTACCTCTATTCACATCGATGAGTATTCTTTGGAGGTTAGAGATACAAAACTAGGAAATGAAGAGCTAACAAATGATATTCCTAACGTTTCAGAAGAGGCTACTAAAGACCTTGATGAAAACGGAATGATTAGAATTGGGGCAGAGGTAAAACCTGGTGATATTCTCATTGGTAAGATTACTCCAAAAGGGGAAAGCGATCCAACTCCTGAAGAAAAATTACTACGTGCCATCTTTGGTGATAAAGCCGGTGATGTAAAAGATGCTTCTTTGAAAGCTTCTCCATCACTTCATGGTGTTGTTATCAATAAAAAATTATTTGCACGCGCGGTAAAAGATAAACGTAAAAGAGCTAAAGATAAAGAAGACATTGCTGCACTTGAGGTGAAGTATGACGGAAAATTTGATTCTCTTAAAGAGGTACTAGTAGAGAAGCTATTTACAATTGTTGGAGGTAAAACAGCTCAAGGCGTTACAAACGATCTTGGAGAAGTTGTTTTTCCAAAAGGTAAAAAGTATACCCTCAAGATGTTAAATGCTGTAGATGACTACACGCATTTAGTTGGAGGTGTTTGGGCAACAGATACTGAAACCAATGAAATGGTTGCAGACCTTATGCACAATTACCGTATCAAAGAAAATGATTTGCAAGGTAACTTGCGTCGTGAGAAGTTTACAATCTCTGTTGGAGATGAACTTCCTGCAGGAATCTTAAAACTTGCTAAAATTTATGTTGCTAAAAAACGTAAACTAAAAGTGGGTGATAAGATGGCAGGACGTCATGGTAACAAAGGTATTGTGGCTCGTATTGTAAGAGATGAGGATATGCCATTTTTAGAAGATGGCTCTCCAGTGGATATTGTTTTAAATCCTCTTGGTGTACCATCTCGTATGAACATTGGTCAAATCTATGAAACTGTTTTAGGATGGGCTGGTCAAAAACTGGGTCGTAAGTATGCAACACCAATTTTTGATGGTGCAACGCTAGACCAAATCAACGAGTTAACCGATGAGGCTGGAATTCCAAGATTTGGACATACCTACCTTTATGATGGTGGAACTGGGCAACGTTTTGATCAACCAGCAACTGTTGGTGTGATTTATATGTTGAAACTAGGACATATGGTTGATGACAAGATGCATGCTCGTTCTATAGGACCATACTCACTAATTACGCAACAACCATTGGGTGGTAAAGCTCAATTTGGAGGTCAGCGTTTTGGAGAGATGGAAGTATGGGCACTCGAGGCATATGGAGCATCAAGCACTTTACGTGAAATATTGACAGTAAAGTCTGATGATGTGATAGGTAGAGCTAAAACCTACGAGAGTATCGTGAAGGGTGAGGCAATGCCAGAACCGGGTCTTCCAGAATCTTTTAACGTGTTAATGCACGAGCTAAAAGGTCTTGGATTAGACATCAGGCTAGAAGAATAGATTTTCTCCCGCGCCCAGGCGCGGGGAGATAATTCGTTTTTCTTCGGAAACAGTCGTTTCCAAATCAATAGTTTTAAATTTTATTTTACAGCATTATGGCAAGAAATAATAAAGAACAAGCAGCACCAAAATTCAACAAGATTTCAATAGGACTGGCTTCACCAGAAAAAATCCTTGGAGAGTCAAGAGGTGAGGTGTTGAAACCAGAAACAATTAATTACCGCACGCACAAACCAGAGCGTGATGGTTTATTTTGTGAGCGAATTTTTGGACCTGTAAAGGACTATGAATGTGCTTGTGGAAAATATAAAAGAATACGCTACAAAGGAATCGTTTGTGACCGTTGTGGTGTAGAGGTAACAGAAAAGAAAGTACGTAGAGATAGAGTAGGACATATCAATTTGGTAGTTCCTGTTGCTCATATCTGGTATTTCCGTAGTCTACCAAATAAAATAGGATATCTTCTTGGATTACCATCAAAGAAGTTGGATATGATTATATACTATGAGCGTTACGTAGTTATCCAACCCGGTATAGCCAAAAACGAAGAGGGAGAACCTGTTCAAAAATTAGATTTCTTAACAGAAGAAGAGTATCTCACTATTTTGGATACCATTCCTCAAGAAAATCAATATTTAGAAGATACAGATCCAAACAAATTCATCGCTAAGATGGGTGCAGAGTGTTTGATCGATTTATTAAATTTAATTGATCTTCATGCATTATCTTTTGAGTTGCGTCATAAGGCAAACAACGAAACTTCAAAACAACGTAAGACGGAGGCTCTAAAGAGACTTCAAGTTGTAGAGGCGTTGCGTGATGCTAACAAAACTCGTGAGAACAAAGCAGCATGGATGATCATGAAAGTGATTCCAATCATACCACCAGAATTGCGTCCACTAGTACCACTAGATGGAGGTCGTTTTGCAACCTCAGATTTAAATGATTTATACCGTCGTGTAATTATTAGAAACAACCGTTTAAAACGTTTGATGGAGATAAAAGCACCGGAGGTAATTTTACGTAATGAAAAGCGTATGTTACAAGAATCTGTAGATTCATTGTTTGATAACACACGTAAATCATCTGCTGTAAAAACAGATAGTAACCGTCCTTTAAAATCTCTTTCAGATTCACTAAAAGGTAAGCAAGGACGTTTTCGTCAAAATTTGTTAGGAAAGCGTGTTGATTATTCTGCACGTTCTGTAATTGTTGTGGGACCAGAATTAAAATTATTTGAATGTGGACTGCCAAAAGGAATGGCTGCAGAATTATACAAGCCTTTCGTGATACGCAAGTTGATTGAAAGAGGTATTGTTAAGACTGTAAAATCTGCAAAGAAAATTATAGAGAAAAAGGAGCCTGTTGTTTGGGATATCCTGGAGAATGTCTTAAAAGGACATCCGGTATTACTAAACCGTGCCCCTACGCTTCACCGTTTAGGTATTCAAGCATTTCAGCCAAAGTTAATCGAAGGAAAAGCAATCCAGTTGCACCCATTAGTATGTACGGCATTTAATGCCGATTTTGATGGAGATCAAATGGCAGTTCATCTACCACTTGGACCAGAGGCGATATTGGAAGCACAACTATTGATGTTGGCTTCACACAATATTTTGAACCCTGCAAATGGAGCTCCTGTTGCAGTACCTTCTCAAGATATGGTATTGGGTCTTTACTATATGACCAAATTACGTCTATCTACAAAAGAGGTTAAGGTAAAAGGAGAAGGATTAACCTTCTACTCAGCAGAGGAAGCAGTGATTGCTTACAATGAGAAGATGGTTGATTTGAATGCTCAAATCAAAATTAGAACCAAAGATTTCAATGAAGCTGGAGAACTTGTATATCAAATTATTGAAACTACACTTGGTAGAGTAATCTTCAATCAAAACGTACCTGAAGCAGCTGGTTATATAAATGAAGTATTAACCAAAAAATCTCTAAGAGATATTATTGGTGGTATTTTGGCTAAAACCAGTGTACCTGCTACTGCAGATTTCTTGGATGCGATTAAAACCCTTGGGTATAAGTTTGCATTTGAAGGTGGATTATCATTCTCACTTGGAGATATTATTATTCCAGCAGAAAAGCACACAATGATTGATCAGGCCAATGAGAAAGTAGATGGCATTAGAGCCAACTATAACATGGGTCTAATTACTCAAAACGAGCGTTACAACCAAGTTATTGATATTTGGACGGCTACCAATGCAGGATTAACCGAGTTATCTATGAAGCGTATTCGCGAAGATCAACAAGGATTTAACTCTGTGTATATGATGCTTGATTCTGGAGCACGTGGATCTAAAGAACAGATTCGTCAGTTAACTGGTATGCGTGGTTTGATGGCTAAGCCTAAAAAATCGAACAGTGGTGGTGGAGAAATTATTGAAAATCCGATTCTTTCTAACTTTAAAGAAGGTCTTTCAATTTTAGAATACTTTATCTCTACTCACGGTGCACGTAAAGGACTTGCAGATACAGCCCTTAAAACGGCAGATGCAGGGTACCTAACACGTAGACTGGTAGATGTTTCTCAAGATGTTATTGTCAATTCTGTTGACTGTGGTACATTAAGAGGAATTGAAGTGAAGGCTTTAAAGAAAAATGAAGAAGTTGTCGAAGACTTAAAAGCAAGAATTGTTGGTCGTACCTCTTTAAATGATGTAGTAAACCCATTGACAAAAGAAGTACTTGTGTCAAGTGGACAACACATCGATGAGGTTGTTGCTCAAACTATAGAAGATTCTCCTATAGATACTGTTGAGGTTAGATCTGCATTAACCTGTGAGGCTAAAAGAGGTATTTGTGCACAATGTTACGGAAGAAACCTTGCTACCAATAAAATGGTACAAAGAGGGGAAGCTGTTGGTGTTGTAGCTGCGCAATCTATTGGTGAACCAGGTACACAGCTTACACTTCGTACCTTCCATGTAGGGGGTATTGCAGGTAACATTTCAGAAGAAAACAAACTCAAAGTGAAATTTGATGGTGTTGCTGAAATTGAAGACCTAAAAACAGTGAAAGGTCAAGATGCCGACGGGAATGATATTAATATTGTTATTTCTCGTACTTCTGAATTGAAATTAACAGATAAGAAAACAGGTATTACTTTATCCACAAATAACATCCAATACGGATCTACCATATTTGTAAAAGATGGAGATACTCTAAAGAAAGGTGATGTTGTTTCTTCTTGGGATCCATACAACGGTGTAATTATTTCAGAATTTGCAGGTAAAATCAGGTACGAGAATATCGAACAAGGGGTTACATATACTGTAGAGATTGATGAACAAACCGGTTTCCAGGAGAAGGTGATTACTGAATCTAGAGATAAGAAGAAAATACCAACGCTTCAGATTATAGGAAAAGGCGATGAAGTAATTCGTAGCTATAACTTACCACTGGGAGCCTTGATTCAAGTTGATGACAACGAGAAAATAAAAATTGGTAAAATTTTGGTGAAGATTCCACGTAAATCTGCAAAAGCAGGTGATATTACTGGAGGACTTCCAAGAGTAACAGAACTCTTTGAGGCGCGAAACCCTTCTAATCCTGCTGTTGTAAGTGAGATTGATGGAGTTGTTTCTTTCGGGAAAATTAAGCGTGGTAATCGTGAAATCATTGTGGAGTCTAAACTGGGTGAAGTAATGAAATATTTGGTGAAATTAAGTAACCAGATTTTAGTACAAGAAAACGATTACGTTAGAGCAGGTATGCCACTAAGTGATGGTTCTACCACACCAGAAGACATCTTAAGAATTAAAGGCCCATCTGCAGTACAGCAATACCTTGTGAACGAAGTTCAGGAAGTATACCGTCTGCAAGGTGTGAAGATTAATGACAAGCATTTTGAGGTAGTTGTACGTCAAATGATGCGTAAGGTGAAAATTGTAGATAGTGGAGATACTAGCTTTTTGGAAAATCAATTGGCTCATAAAGACGATTTTATCGAAGAAAACGATAAAATATTTGGAATGAAAGTAATTGAAAACGCAGGTGATTCTGAAAACTTAAAAGAAGGTCAAATCGTTTCTGCACGTAAGCTCAGAGATGAAAACTCTATTTTAAGAAGAGCAGACAAAACTTTAGTAGAAGGTCGTGATGCAGTAAACGCAACAGCAACTCCAATACTGCAAGGTATAACAAGAGCGTCTTTACAGACTAAATCTTTTATCTCTGCAGCCTCTTTCCAAGAAACAACGAAAGTATTAAACGAAGCAGCAGTTGCTGGTAAGGTAGATACTCTAGAGGGTCTTAAAGAAAATGTAATTGTAGGACATAAAATACCTGCCGGAACCGGTATGCGTAATTATGATACTATCATTGTAGGTTCTAAGGAAGAGTTAGCGCAACGAACCCAAGAAACACAGGAGGTTAATTACAATTAATCTTTTAGTGTATAGTAAGTGCAAAATCCCGGGACAGTAGTTTCGGGATTTTGTTTTTTTAATGAATATATAATGGTAATTTTATAGAGTGCTGCTAGTATGGCAGTGCCCTATAAATTTTAAAATGTAATAAATGGCAGATCAAAAAGATAACAATCAAAAAAAACCGAGTTTAAATATAGAATTAGACGCAGATGTAGCCCAAGGAATCTATAGCAATTTGGCTATTATTAACCATTCTCAATCTGAGTTTGTGGTTGATTTTGTAAGTATAATGCCTGGTGTACCCAAGAGTAAGGTCAAATCTAGAATTGTACTAACTCCCCAACATGCAAAACGTTTTTTAAAAGCATTAAATGAGAATGTGTCTAGGTATGAGAAACAAAACGGAACAATCCAAGACAACAACCAGCCACAAATACCAATTAGTTTTGGACCAACGGGTGAGGCCTAAGTTTTACTGGTATTTTTGAAGTATA
>CERM01024910.1_pt1 | contig 14906 bp, 13 predicted proteins | sample 530791 | NCBI WGS metagenome assembly CERM01 (sample SAMEA2620970, study PRJEB7988) | marine metagenome | biome: marine biome (ENVO:00000447); feature: surface water layer (ENVO:00002042); material: "saline water (ENVO:00002010), including plankton (ENVO:xxxxxxxx)" | depth 5 m | reverse complement strand
AAAGCATTGATCTCACTCGTATTTTCATTCTGAGATATCTTACGATTTAATGTATTATAAAACTCAAAATCAGTTCTAAAACCATTCATTTCAAGTCCGTATTTGAGTTTATCTGACTCATTCAAAAAACGAGAAAAATTAAGATTAACATTATATCCGTTAATCCCTGACTTTCTTGGTTTACTATCAAGCTCTAATTGTTGAATGAGATAATTACTAAACGTTACACTTCCGTCAACTATGGTTTTACTTCCTTCCGGAATAAGAAGAAACTTTGATCCAAGACCTCTCGATTTCCAATTATAGGAGGTAGAATTGGGAAAATCAACAGCATCTGAATAATCAAATCCAAACATACTCATATTACTACCTCTAGCAGAATTAAATGAAAGTTTAGAATACAAATCGCTAAAAGAATATGGGAGAACGCCATCATTTACATTGGGATAGAAAATAGGTGCTGATTTATTAAGATACGAGTTTTTGTAGGAAACAATGTAACTACTACTACTCTTTCCAGCTTCATATTTTTTTAATGGACCCTCCAACAATATTTTAGAATTAAAAGGACTAGAATTCACTTTCCCAGAAAACTTATTTTTGTTTCCATCTCTAGTTTTCACATCTACTATGGCTGATATTCTTCCACCATACTCAGAACTAAAACCAGCAGAATAAACATCAACTGACTTTAAAATATCACTATCAAACACAGAGAAAAGACCTATACTGTGAAAAGGGTTATAAACGGTAAGTCCGTCCAATAACACCTTGTTCATTACAGGAGATCCTCCTCTAATATATAATTGACCACCTTGATCCCCAGAAAAAACAACTCCTGGAAGCACTTGCAGGTATTGGACTAAATCAGGTTCTCCTCCTACGGATGGAATACGGGTAAGTTGAACTGGTTTGATGGTAGTTTTAGAAATATTAATTTCCTTAGTCTTACGTATTTTATCAGCAGATACATATACTTGATTTAATTGCTTGCTTTGTGAGCTAATGTAAAAGTTATTAGAAATCACCTTACCTGGTCTAGCATCAACAGTAAAAAAAGCGGTATCATACCCTACACTCGTGGCGAACGATACATATTTACCAGGTTTCAGTTCAGCAATGGCAAATAAGCCCTGACCATCGGTGTAGCTCCCCTGATTAGTTGATTGAAAAGTAACAATTGCTGAGACTATTGGGGTTCCTGTCTCTTTATCATATACAAAACCACGAAAAGTGCTATTCTGGGTATATGCAACCAAATTAAGAGTAGAAGTAAAAAAAAGAATAAATGATCTTATTTTCATATAAAAAGAGCCGCAAGCTACAATTAATTTTCTATAATTATCAACGGTTTTCTATGGATAAAAGTTTATTACTTCAAAATTGTAGTACTATTCGTTTGAGTTGCTAAAATCCCCACCCCATTGGTTATATTTGAATGGATAACTACCGCATTATTATACCCCCCTGCAAAAGAGATTTCTTTAGCATCCTGTGCTATTTGTAAAGATCGGTAATACTCAAAAAAGTCATTTGAAATATGAGAAAATTCTACTAAATATTTATCACCTGTATTAGATGAAACTAGACCATTAGGAGCTACAGTTCTGATGACTTTATCTGAACCGTTAAATAATTCATCCGAAAAAATAACGCTGGCATCATTAAGCACATATGAGTTGTATCCAGTTAATGAGGGATCAGATTTTGTAAATGCTAAAGGTATCCATGAACCAATTGTTTGATTAAAATAATGGATTTTAAGCCGATAGTAATTTGGTTGATTCCCCGGATCGCTAAATGTTACTTGTATTAAATCACCTGGAAGGCCAGAGGTGTCTATTCCACCATCTACTGTCAGACTAGTAAAAGCTCCAACCGAATCCGGAAACGCAACAGTAGATTTTATAATTGAATTGAAATCCGGATGTTTAATTTTCATTCTTAGGCTTTCACCTGCATCAGCGATTATATTAGATACATAATTTGTATCACCTGGAACATAACTCATTGATCTTTCAAATCCTACAGGTATTTCTATTTTTATATCAGCATTTTGTATTCCTTTAAATCCATTGGTATCTAGAGCAGATAGACTATTTGTAAGAATAAGTTTTACAGGTTTACCTGATGTTAGCACTGCATTCACAATCATCTTCTCACGATAATCTTGAATTAAATCTGGATTTATGGTGTCTTGGTAGCACCCTAAGGTCAAAAAACTCAAAATAACTATGATATATTTTTTCATATTTATATTTCTAAAATTTAACTATATATGCTATACCTGGAACATAAGCCAAATAAGCACGATCTATTTGAACCTGAGAAAAATTTGCGTTATCAAAGACAGCTGCAACATTCAAAGGGTTTTTATTACCAAGTGCATTATATAAATAAAAACGCCATTCTTGTTCTAATCCGTATGTGTTATTTAACCGGATTACACTGATATCAAATCTTTGGTAGGTATTACTTCTGTAGTTATTTAGTGCATTATATTCCAACTGTGTATTTCCATCAATATCTCTAAATTTACCTATTGGTATGGTGAACAACTGACCAGAGCCAAGAATGTAATTAAAGCCAAAATTCCAATCACTACGAGGGTTTGTATAATTCAGATAAAACTTAAACATGTGAGGTCGATCAAAGCTATATTCATATTCATCATCGTACAAATCTCTAAAATCTCTAAAGCTCCTACTGTATGCATAACTCAACCAGCCTGTAACATCTCCTTTGCTTTTTTGAAAGAAAAATTCTGCACCATAAGATCGTCCAGACCCAAATACAACACTGGTTTGCCAATCTAACTCAGGATCACCAGCATCTGATAAATTTGACACTTCAACTAGATCTTGCATAGATTTTGAGTAAATATTCAATGAACCTGCATACTGCTCACCAATTTGACGTTCATAACTAACTTCAATGATATTAAGTTTCCTAGGCTTAACTCTTTCTGTGGCAGGCACCCAAATATTATCTGGACTGCCAGTTGTACCAAGGTTTAATTGACCTATGAATTGATTATGCCTGTTATAACCAAATTTGAATACATCTTGATTTTTTAAAAAATAAGTTCCATGCAATCGCGGTTCAAAAACAAATTTTGAGTATCCATTAAAAAAATACTGAACTTGCCTAAAACCCAAATCGAAAACAAGGTCTTTGTTGACTCTTAATCGATCTTCAGCATACAATGCAATTTCAGATGAACCAACATACTTTTCATTTCCATATACGGTGTTAATATCATCAATAGAAGGATATCCAACAGATGTATAAGTCATTCTACCTGGTTGAAAGAAACGAGTGCTTGACTGCAAACCAAAATATACAGTATTCTTGTTGTTACGTTGGTATACCCAATCGCTTTTAACACCAACATCTCTAATCCCTCTAAGCAGCTCACGCTCAGTAGTTGGAACAGTTCTGATATTAATATCAAATATCTCTTCTTTCAATCGAGTGCTTGACTGATAACCAGAATAATATAATTGATGTTCAGCGTTAAGATTAGAAGCTAAACTTTGTTTATACTTAAGAGATGCAAGAATATTTGACCATTTTAGAGTAAATCCACTTATTCTTGTATTGTTAAGATTCTGAGTTGAGTCATCTTGAAAAGATATAAAATAAAAATCACGAGTATTCATAAAATTAAACTCAATTTCATCCTGATTTTCCAATACTTTACCAAAGTTTAATTGAATGTCGTAAATATTTGCATTCAAAGAATTCTGACGACTCTCTACTGGAGTTAATAAATCAAACCAAGAACGTCTAGCTGCCAGAGTAAAAAAGCCCTTACCGTTATTAATGCTACTGATGTAAATGCCAGCATTCAATGGAGTCATTTCAAATTCTCCATCTAATCCACTGTAATTATTTGTTTTTTCACTTTCAAGTTCAATGTAAGAAGATACTCTACCACCAAATTTAGCAGATGACAAACCTTTATGAACTCTAGTGTTTTTAATACTCTTGTGATGAAATGTAGAAGAAATTCCAAATAAATGATTGGGATTATAAATTGGGGTTCCGTTATATAACATAAGATTTTGGTCAACATCTCCACCCCTAATAAACAGATTACTGTAGCCTTCTGTTCCCTGCTCTATACCTGGCAACATTTGAAGTTGTCTATTCACATCTGACTCTCCTAAAAAATAAGGCATGTTCTCAAGATTCTTGTTCTTGTTTTTATTTGAAAAATCAATATAACCAGCCATAAACCCCAAATGATAATCATTCGTATTGTACTTGGTTTGAAGATAGATAATACGATCATCTGAAGGTTTGAGCATAATATTTAAAGTATCATAGTTTGGATGAGTAAAGACAACAGGTGTTTCCTCATTATAGAATTTTAAAATAAACTTTCCGTTATCATCTGAAAATGAAGCGTTTTTAGTGCCAGAAATAGTAACCTTTACGTTCGTAATACTATTATCATTTTGATCATAAATTGTTCCCTGGGTATAGTTTTGTCCAAAAGCTTGTGATGTGAATATAAATATTGATAAGAGATTATATAATCGCATATACAAATATGGCATTGCATTGAACTTAAAACAAATTATCGATAATATTATTCAAAAATTCTTAAATATTAGAATAGCTTGTGTTTAATTCGTGATGTGAATAAATTTTATGCCCTAATTTTAGCTTCCTGCTTGAGCTGTAAAATCAAAAAAGAACACCAGATTCCTAAATTGGTTGTACTAATTAGTGTTGATCAAATGAGGGGAGATTATATGAGTAAATATCATTCTAATTTGAATGGAGGATTAAAATATTTAGCAGAAAATGGACAATCATTTCTCAACACACATCATAACCATGCCAATACATCAACCGCTCCTGGGCACGCTACTATAGCAACTGGTTGTCACCCATCAAATAATGGAATTACTAATAACTCAATATATTACAGAAATAAACAAAAAAGTTATTATTCAATATTGGATACTAGTGTAAACTTTGTCGGTATTACTAACTGTAGTCTACCAAAATCATCTGCTAAAAACCTATTAAAACCTAGCATTGGTGACATCATAAAATCTAATAATCCAAAATCTAAGTCATATAGTGTTTCATTAAAAGATCGTGCTTCCATTTTAATGGGAGGCCATGACGCAAATCGTGCTTTTTGGTTTGATGCTGAAAGCACACAAATGGTGAGTACTGATTATTACTCCGAACTATTTCCTAATTGGGTCAAAAATTATTTGGGCAAAAAAATATTAGCAGATGATATTAATAGCGGATGGCAATTAAATTCAAAATCTAAATCATATTATGACATAACAAAAGATAATATAAAACAAGAAGACGGCTTTTTTTCACCACTATTCCCGCACACCCTATCTAACATTAACTCAAACCAAAACTCAAATACACTAATTGGAGATTTTCTGTGGAACACTCCATTTGGCGATAAGTTTGTACTAGAATTTTCCAAGAAACTAATTGAAAATCAAAATCTAGGGAAAAATACACATACTGATATTATTACGATAAGCCTATCTGCTGCAGACTATATTGGTCATGAATTTGGTCCGGATAGCTACGAAATTGAAGATTACTATTATAAACTCGATCAATATTTAATGGAATTTATAAATTTCTTGAATGATAAAATTAGCCAAGAAAATTATGTTCTTACCCTAACTTCAGATCATGGCGTAGCTCCATTTCCAGAACTAGCAATAAATAACGGATCACAAGCTAAAAGAATATCTTACAATAAATTTGAACTAGATATTGATTCTATTGATTTGTTAGTTCAAAAAGAGCTAAATTTAAATAAGTCATGCATATTAGCATCTTCTGGGTATAGAGGTGTTGAGCCCAATTTTGAGATTTTAAATAGTTATGATATAGATACCTTAGAATTGATTAATACCATTCAATACCATCTTAAAAAATTAAATTATGTTAGAGAAACAATATCATTTATGGATATTAATAATCTGAAATGTAACAAGATATTTATTGAAAAAACAAGAAATAGTTATAACCCAAATCATGGTTATTTCATAAAAATAATTGGTGAAAAGAATCATTTAATAGACTATAGACATCATGGAACAACTCATGGCAGTCCACTTTTTTATGATACCCATGTTCCACTTATATTTCTGGGAAGTCATATACTGTCAAGTCAGATTAATGACGCAGCCAGCACTGTTGATATTACTCCAACACTACTTGATTATATTGGAATTCAAGCCATGCAAATATTTGATGGAAACAAACTTAATTTAATATTAAAATAAGACTAGAAATAGTAAATAACGCTTAATTTAATTGAAGAAGCTCTAGTTACTCGTTTACCATTAATTAATGGGTAACCATTTTCATCCACACGTTGATTTTTGATTTCTCCATATCCAAATTTTACATTTACTTCCATAGGAGATAACCCTCTGTAAAACTGTGCCCCTGCCGTAAAAGCAGGCATTACCCATGATTTATTCATATTTTCATTTTGAGATGATGATGAAAAACCTAAAAGCCCAATTTTATTGAATTCAACACCGTAGCCTATATTAAAACCAATTTGATCCTGAGCATCGTATGTTGACTCAGCTCCATAAAAAACATTCAAGAATATGGGTAATTGAAAATTACCAAAACCACTTCCACCATTTACAGACTCCGATGCTGGCATTGCATTACCAAACCCTATTGCAATTGGAGCAGATACTGCCAGTGCCAAATTATTTTCCATTTCAAATAAATTGTATCTCGGTACAAAACCTACAGTATAAAAAGAGGAGTATGTTGTCTGTACAGCACCCTCTTCGATACGCTTAACATTTCCTGGATCAGTATACACTATATCAATATAACTCAATGGAGAGGTAATGAAATCCACAAAAAAAGAACTTGACACCCCTGTGTGTAATCGAGATTTCCAGTCAAAAAAAGACGAGGATATCTTATCGTTTATTGATTGATCAACATCCGCTTCCACATTATCATACTCTTGACTGAAACCAATCGATGTTAAAAGAATTAAGAAAAACCCTGTTTGCAGCCTTGCCATTATGTCCACAAATTTACAATGAAGAATATTAGATAGAAGTCATATTTTCTTCATAATTTGATGAAATTTCTTTTTTAAATAAGGAAATACCGAGAGGAATAAATAAACTAAATAAAAATATCCCTGTCTGTCTTTCCAATAAAGACTCAAAAAATAAAGAGATTAAAATGATAGTAATTACAGCAACCAATGGAAATGATGATTGTTTGATAACAGGAATCAAACTAATAAAAAAAAGTACTAACAAAATTATGCCTATCCAACCATACTTCACACCAAACTCAAGAAACTGATTATGAGGACCTACCCTGTTTTCTATGTCCAATGGTGTATCCTCTTTAACATAAGTAGCCTGAAGAACCTGTTCTTGAGCCTTAACACCAACTCCAAGTGGATATTCTCCAATAATCTTTACACACATTTTCGAGGCCTCAATTCTCATGGCCATTGATTTAAAATTCATTTCATCCCCTTTTCCCCAACTATTGTAGTCCTCTATACTATTTTCAATCTTATTTCGAAATGATGTACTGAAATAATAGGACATGGATATTGAAACCAAAATCAATAAAAAACCAAAAATTAATTCTTTATAGGATTTTTTTTGAAAAGCGTAGGCAATTAAAGATGCTACAACCCCAAAATAAAAAGAAAGTAAACCTGTTCTTGAACTCAAAACATGGAAAGAGATAATTATAAAAATGACAAGAAAAGTTATAAGATTTTTTTGAGTTTTTTTAAGCTTCTGGGTAACAATCAAACCTCCTAAAATAGCTATTACACATGCATTAATTATCCCAAAATGAATATGATGCATGTTGGGAATAGGTATACTTTTACTTTGGAGTAAGAGTACATTATAGAAATCCATATTTAAAAAGTAATTACTAAGAGCAATTACATTTATAATAGCAACTACTAAAGATATAGCTAGCGTAAAATGAATCAGATTATCTTTACTTTTTTCAAACAAAATTAGAGATGAAGTTAAAATAAATACAAACCCAACTAGCAAAAGAAATTTTGATAAAGCTATAGAAGAAAACCCACTTATAAAGGTATCTAGAATACTTATTAGCAGTATGGTAATGGTTATAAAAACTAGCCTTTTGATATTTTTAGAAGAAAGAATCCTATAATTTAAAAAAACATAAATAATAGATAAAACCGTTACCAAACTCACAAAAAATGGCGATACCCATAGAGAGACGAAGCCTAAAAATAAGGCATATAAATAAACCTCAGAAATTTTATTTGACTGTAAATAACTACCTAGCGATTGCATAACTAAGCGTTACTTTATCTTTATCTTTTATACCAATACTTGAAGCGGATATTGAAGACAATTTAATAATCTCAGAACTACTTTCTAACTTTGAGAAATTACCTATAATTTTTACAAAAACAGTCTTTTTATTTTTAGGATTAGTAACCATGATAACTTGACCCACAGGAGCATTGAAATGTAAAGCAAAATTTTTATTCTCAGGTAATTTGTAATCCCCTACAAATGTTAAACCACTTTCTTCGACTTTTTCTATATCATAATCTTTTAGTTTTTCTATTTTAATAGAATAATCATTACTCTTTATAGTTTTTGTTTCTACCTTAGTATCAAAACCCACATCTTTATATGGTTTGGTTTTACTAGAAGAAAATGAATCATTCCGTTTATCCTCCATATAAACAGTTTTAGCTTGACCATCTTGAACTAGTAAACGTTGTCCAACTGAAATATTATCTATACTGATATTGTTTAGATTCTTTATCATTTCAACACTAGTATCGTATTTTTTACTGATGGAGTACAATGTCTCTCCATCCATTACTTTATGATATATTGCAAATGTACTTACTTGATTATTTGGCTCTATTGTTGATTCATGAATAGTTTCTTCGGAGGCATGGTTGTTGTTAAAAAAATTACGAACTACTTTTTCTTGTGAAACAGGCTCAATCTTGCTAGGAATCCAAATCAACTGATCTATTTTGATGAGTTCATTTGAACCTGGATTTTTATCGATTATAGATTTAATACTTACATTATATTTTCTACTAAGACTGTATAACCCGTCTCCTTTTTCAACTTTGTGAATGATGTAAGTAACTCCATTTTTAACACGAGTACCAATAGAATCTGTCTTATGACCATAAGAATATATGGAGCTTAATAGAATGACAGTTATAATTAAATTTTTCATAAAACAAATTTATTTAGAATTACATACGTAAAACATAGAGTTATTCACTTTATTATGTGTATTTATATTATTTTGGTCGTAACTATTTGTTCTATAAGCCGTTTATGTACAAACACAAAAAATAGTATTTTGAAGCAATTGATATTAATATTTAATCTTTTTACAACTTTTACATTATTTGCCCAAGAAGAAGTAGAAATCAAAATACAAGATACATTGTATTTTAATGAGTGTAATTCTATTTCCTACAAATACATAGATTATTATAAAAAAACTCGATTTGAAGAGAAAGACACCAATGATCTTACCGGTATGTACAATTGGGATTTTTACAATGCCTTTTTTAGTACTGGTGATTTTGATGTTTCAAGACTACCTTGTTCTATGAAAGGTAAATATGGAATCATTAAACACATCATGAGTATTCATAGTGAACATAATATATCACAAACAGTTGTTATTGCAATGATTGAAAACAATATTTCAGCAGCATATATAACTGAAAATGCATTTTTGAATGATGAACTTATTTATGCCCCAAAAAATGAAGGTCCTAATAATAAGACTAAGTAGCATAGGAGATATAGTTCTTACCTCTCCCATAATAAGGTGTGTTAAAAAACAACTTTCAAATCCTGATATTCATTTTTTAACAAAAGAAAATTTTTCTAGTTTAATTATCAATAACCCTCATGTTAACAAGGTTCAAAGACTTAAGAATAATGACTTAAAAGGTCTAATTATTGACTTAAAAAAAGAGAAATATGACATTGTAATTGATCTTCACAAAAACATCAGAACATTAAGAATTAAAAGAGCTTTAAAAGCAAAATGGTATTCATTCAATAAATTAAACTTTAAAAAATGGCTATTCGTAAATTTTAAAATAGACTTACTTCCAAATATTCATATCATTGACAGATATTTTGAAGGTCTAAAATCTTTACATATTTCAAATGATAATCTAGGTGTTGAATATCATATACCAAATCAAATACAAGTTGATTTAGATTCATATAAACTCATAAAAAACCAATACTATGTTATCTCTTTGGGTGCTACTTACTTGACCAAACAAATACCAAATGACATATTGCTATCTTTATTTAAGCGTTTAAACAACATTCCCCTGGTTTTAATTGGAGCAGGTGAGAAAGACACAAAAAAGGCTAATTTTATTATGAATAATTCAAATCATAAAAATATAATTAACCTGTGTAATAAGCTGACCATTGATGATTCTGCATACATCATCAAATATTCAAAAACGATAATTACAGGTGATACAGGCATGATGCATATTGCATCGTGCTTTGATGTCGATATCATTACATTATGGGGGAATACTCACCCAAAACTTGGAATGCACGCCTATGTATCCAAAGAAAAAGTTCAAAATCATTTAGTGGATTTAGCCTGTCACCCATGCAGTAAATTGGGTAGTGACAAATGCCCAAGAGGGCACTTCGATTGTATGAACATGCAAGACACTGAAAAAATCGTTTTAAGTATACCCAAATAAATTTATTCCTAAATGTAAATTTGCGATAATGTCATTGAGAAAAACCATTACCACCACCTTTTTATTAACTATTACCATAGTATTCAGTCAAAATAAAATAGCATTTAGTAAACTCACTAAAAATGAGTCTGGCGATTACATGTACAACAATGCCCTATATTCTGGTGAATCGTTATTGCTTTGGCCATCAAATAATAAACCCATGCAACGAATAACATGGTCTAATGGAAAAATTGATGGCTCATTTAAAAGTTGGTATGAAAATGGCAAGCAAAATCAAGATATTCAATACATGAATGGGGTTAGACACGGGTCATTTCAAACCTTCTATCAGAGCGGATCACCAGAAGTATATTGCTCCTATTCAAATGGTAAATTGAATGGTGAATATATTCTACATTACAAAAATGGACAAATAAGAAAAATAGCAACTTTTGAAAATGGGCTCGAACAAGGTGATTTTATTCTTTATCATTCCAACGGAAAAATAGAACAAAAAGGGCAATATAAAGGTGGTAAGCCTGAGGGTTTAATTATGTCTTATGACCGTGATGGAGAAAAGAGAAAAAAAATTAATTACCATCTAGGATTGAGACACGGTTCTTGTACACTGTATCACATTAATGGTCAAATTGCCGAAACATCAGACTACATCAATGGATTCACTGACGGTGAGAAAAACACCTATACCATAGAAGGCAAATTGATAGAGAGTTCGTTTTATTTAATGGGAAAATTAGAAGGTCAAAATATTAGATATACCATGAGTGGTAACCCATTAGAGATAAAAACATTTAAAAATAATCAATTAAATGGTCCATATAAGCTATTTAAACAACAAGGTTTAGACACCTACGGTGAGTATAGGAATAATCTTAAATCTGGACCTTGGGTAGAGCATAAATATGCTAAAGGAGGCCCGGATGAGGGAAGTTACGTAGATGGAAAAAAAATGGGAGAATGGAAACTTGGTGCAACAAATCTGTTTGGTAAATGCAAAGGTGAATTTATTAAAAATATGAAACACGGAAATTGGGAATATTGGAAGCTTGATGGTAGTAAATGGAAAACCGAAAAGTGGAACAATGGAGTTCTACTAAAGTAGAATTGCACCCTATTTCATATCCCTGGATTCACTCCACTTAAATAACGCTAAATCATACTTAACAGGATCCAAATGGTCAAGTAAAATAAGAGAATCAGATAATTCGTCTACAGCCTTCCAATCTTGTTGTTTTCTAGATAATAACCCAAAATGAAATGCAGCTCTTTGGACATGAACGTCTAAGGGACATCGCAACTCTGCAGGTTTGATTGATTCCCAAATTCCAAAATCTATTTCATCTTTTCTTACCATCCATCGTAAAAACATATTTAAGCGTTTTGCTGAAGAATTCTTTGATGGATTTGCAATGTGTTTCTTTGTTCTTTTTGGAGCAAAATCAAAATCAAAAAATTGATGGTTAAAATTAATTAATCGACTTTTAACTGAATCACCTACAAAATAATTTTCAAGTGAATCTTCTTTTGAGAATAATCTCTTTAATACCTCAATAAAATAAAGACAATCAGTACTGTTAAATGTACGATGGACAAATGATTCAAAGACCTTTAAATCTGCATAAGAATGATCCATGATAAATCGATGGGGTTCCTCTCCCATCCAATCCATCAATTTATTGGTATTTTTAATAATTGTTTTTCGTTGTCCCCAAGCTAAGATCGCGGCAAAGAATGCAGAAATTTCGATATCTTGTTTTTTTATAAAACGTTTAGGGATTGAAATAGGGTCATTATCTATGAAGTCCCTTGATTCAATAGCATATAAAACACCATCCAACTCATTTTTTACGTTTTGAATCTTCAAATTCTACCGATTACTATGACATGGCTTTATCCAAATCTGAAATCAAGTCGTCAGCATCTTCAATTCCTACACTCAATCGAATTAAGGAGTCAACAACACCTGATTTTTCTCTTTCCTCTCTCGGAATTGAAGCATGTGTCATTGTAGCTGGGTGACCAATTAAACTCTCAACACCTCCAAGACTCTCAGCTAATGCAAAAAGTTGTGTATTCTTAACAATTTGCTTAGCATCTTCAATCTCGTTTCCCTTGAGTGTGAATGAAATCATTCCACCAAAACCTCTCATTTGACGTTTAGCTACTTCATGATTAGTATGGCTTTCAAAACCAGGCCAGTATACTTTATCAACCTTTGAATGATTGACTAGCCAACGAGCTATTTTTTCTCCATTTTCACAATGACGTTGCAATCGGACATGAAGAGTTTTTATACCTCTCAGAACAAGAAATGAATCCATTGGAGCCGTAACAGCACCACTACTATTTTGAATTCGATACATCTCCTCAGCAAGCTTGTCATCATTACATACCAAAGCCCCCATTACAATATCGCTATGACCACCCAAATATTTGGTTACAGAATGCATAACAATATCAGCACCCAAGTCCAATGGGTTTTGTAAAAATGGAGTTGCAAAAGTGTTATCAACAGCCAACATAGCATTGTTGGACTTTGCAATGTTGGAAACGGCTTCAATATCAATGATGTTCATCATGGGATTTGTTGGTGTTTCTACCCAAATTAACTTGGTCCGTTCATTGACCACATCAGTAATGTTTTGAATATCAAGCATATCAACAAAATGAAATTTTATGCCATACTTTTCAAAAATGGTTTTAAAAATTCGATAAGAACCACCATAAAGATCATTAGTTGAAATAACCTCATCACCAGGGTTAAGCATCTTAATCACACAATCAATAGCAGCAAGACCGCTACCAAAACATGCACCATATTTGCCATTTTCTATAGCAGCAAGATTTGATTCTAGGGCATTCCTTGTTGGGTTACCTGTTCGGCTATACTCAAACCCTTTATGATTACCTATTCCATCTTGTATATAGGTGCTCGTTTGATATATTGGAGTCATAATTGCTCCCGTCGAACTGTCAGGTTGGAGCCCTGCATGAATAGCTTTAGTTCCGAATTTCATCTTTTTTTTATTTAAGTAAATTAATTAGGATAAAGTGCTCACGACTGGATTCGAACCAGCACGTCCTAAAGCGGACACCAGCCCCTCAAGCTGGCGTGTCTACCAATTTCACCACGTGAGCAATTAAGATGCGAATTTATAGCTTTATTCAAGAAAAAAGTCAGATTATGAATTCGAATTTCAATATATCTACTTACGTATATTTTTTAATTTCTTTATTTACATCCTTATCCTTTAAACTATCGCGTTTGTCATGTATTTTTTTACCTTTGGCAAGGCCTATTTCAATTTTTGCAAATCCTTGACTAGAAATAAATACTTCTATTGGAACAATAGTTATTCCTTGATCTTTTAATTTATTTCTAACCTTTTTAAGCTCTGTTTTTGTTAAAAGTAGTAACTTATCACGATCTGGGTTTTGTTGGGCATAACCTGCATTTTTAAATTCAGATATCCGCATGCCTTTAATTTTAAATATTCCATGAACATCAAAAAAACAATACCCTTCGGATATGCTCACTTTCTTGTCTCGAATTGATTTTATTTCGGCTCCCGTTAATACGATTCCTGCCTCAAAAGTTTCTCCAACTGTATACTCAAAAAAGGCTCTCTTATTTCGTGTTATGCTATGTTCTCTTTGTTTCTTTTTAGCCACTTTTCGCTTTTCTTTTTAGAGCTTCAAGCTCATCTAAATTTAATATTTTTTGCCCAGTCTCTATTTTAGCAATTAATTTACCTTTGACTTTTGCAGTTATAGTACATGTAACTTCATTATGAATAACGCTTTTTATAGTCGCAATAAATCTCACCTCGTCACCAACTAATGCAGGAGAAATATGCTTCACATTGATAAATGTTCCTATTCCTTCCTCATCGACCTCTTTCATATCCAAAACAAAAAGTCGACTAGACCACTCAGCATCGCGAGCAAGTGCAAAAGTGCTGTAATAAGGATGAACTTCTGATCCATTAAATTTTGCAATGTCTTTCTTTGACACAACCTTATAAAATTCTTTGGTATCTCCATATTTAAATAATTGTTTCATGAGTTATTAAATGCGATGCTAGCGAAATTAACCTAATTCTATAATACTAATACCCTC
>CERM01016211.1_pt1 | contig 15114 bp, 9 predicted proteins | sample 530791 | NCBI WGS metagenome assembly CERM01 (sample SAMEA2620970, study PRJEB7988) | marine metagenome | biome: marine biome (ENVO:00000447); feature: surface water layer (ENVO:00002042); material: "saline water (ENVO:00002010), including plankton (ENVO:xxxxxxxx)" | depth 5 m | reverse complement strand
TCCACGCTCATGATGCAGGTCTTCTAAGTTCCTCAGTGAAAGTGGAAAACTGACATACAGCATAGCTGCAAGTTGGATAATCTCTGGCCTTGTTTTGAAATAGCGGAATGAAACTTGATTGGGCATAGCTGGGTAGCTAATTGCCAGACCTCCTAGAGGAAAGGAGATTTACTCTGACAACACTGTCCCTGTTCTTTGAACTAGTGCAGTTGACACCACTTCTGGATGGCACAAGGCGTCACTCATGTTGACAAGTTTTCAGCTCAGCTATCAGGTATAGCAGAACTCTTTGGCACGATTACAGGTGATGCGGCCCATACCAGTTTGCAAACTGTTCCAGACCTGTTCACGGCATGGTGTGGGATTGATGCAGGGAAGCTATGTTAGTCGTCAGGATTTTTGGAACCATTAGCTATTTGAACGCCGAGAATATCTAGGCTCATCTCCTCGCGCAGCAGACGGACTTCCTTGCGAAGCCGCCTGTTCTCCTTCTCAACGTCTTCATGCGGTCCTGACATCAGGTCATCGTATTGATGCTGTTGAACCCATTTGTTCAGCGTCGAAAGCTTAACCCCTAAATCTGATGAAAGTTGAGGCCGAGTTAAGCCACTCGCGTCGCCATGCGCACCGCATCACGCCTAAACTCGTCTGTGTATCTCTTTGCCATTCTCTATCTCATTCATACAAACATTGCTCGAAAGAGACCGGAACTAAACCGTGACAAGACCAAAGATCAACGGGTGCATCACCCAGATCGCGGATCGCAATATCTGTCGATCAAATACACCGAACGACTGGCAGAGGCGAAGATTACACCGTCAGCCGGCAGCGTCGGGGATTCCTATGACAATGCCTTGGCCGAAACGATCAACGGTGTATTCAAGGCCGAAGTCATCCACAGGCGTGGGCCATGGCGCAGCTTTGAGGCCGTTGAATACTCCACCCTGGAATGGGTCGATTGGTGCAACAATCGCCGCCTGCTGGAGCCTCTCGGGACTATCCCGCCAGCTGAAGCAGAGGCAAACTTCTATGCCGCTCTGGAAAGATCAGACATGGCCGCCTAACTAAGATAAATCAGCCTCCGGAAAACAAGCGCGGTTCATTAGTCAGCGATCCGGTTCATTCAGTGATCTGTTTCAGTCAGCGATCTGGATCTCAAGCTCCGCAAGCATGTGTCGAAAGGCATCGGGTGGCGTGACATTGGTGACCAATATATCACCCTTGTTCAGTTTTGGTTGGCGCAATGCGGGTTTTCTCGCTTGCGTTTGAAACTTGGAGGCATCTACAGCCATGATTGATCGAGACGCGCAGTTCATCATCGCAAAAGCCATGTCCACCTCGCATTGCTCGTGGATTAAAAACCCGCTCTCAGGATGCACCATGGATGCGGAAAGCACACAATAATCGACTTGGGCGCGCTCGACCACCTGAAAGGCAGAACGGTCAAAAGATGCACCATCATGATCGCGCAATTGCGTTCCTGCCATCGATACGTTGTTTCCTGGGATCATCGCCAGAGTGCTGGCGACAAAGGCAGAATTGGTAACAACGGTCAGTTTGCGCCGCTTGCGCAGCATCTGTGCGATAAAGGCCGAGGTTGAGCCTGTGTCGATGGTCAGGCTGTCGCCATCCTGTACAATCTCGACCACCGCATGCGCGATGGCAACCTTGGCCTCGCGATTGAGGCTCATCCGGGACAGGAACGGCGGATCAAGCGCGGATTTTGTGGAGACAAGCGCACCGTGGACCTTGCTGAGCGCCCCGCGTTCAGCCAGTGGGCGGGTGACGCGGCGGATCGTCTGATCGGAAACGCCCATGATTTGCGACAGCTCTTGCACGCTCACAGTACCCATCATATCGACCCGTCGAAGAATCTCTTCGCTGTATTTTGAGGTTGGCTGTGTCATGGCCTAACAAGGTCCAGCAATTCAGCGTGCAATTCTGGGGTGGCCGCAGTGAGGGTACGGCCATCTGAGGTAAGTGACAGGGGCTGGCCTTGCCAGTCTGTCATCAGGCCGCCTGCCGCCTCGATGACTGCTGCAACCGGCAGGTAATCATAGGGCTGAAGCCCAAAGTCAATCACCGCATCCGCATTTCCGCTGGCAACCAATGCGTGAGAATAGCAATCTGCGCCAAATCTACGGAGCGCACCGGCTGTAATGAAGCGGGCGAATTGCACCGGGTCGTTGATCGCCATCTTGTCGGCCTCGTTCAGAAACAGACGCGCTTTTGACACCTCGCGGCAGGAGGACGTGGTGATCGGCGTGCCGTTCAGCGTCGCACCCATTCCCCGTGCCCCGGCATAAAGCTCGTTCAGCGCTGGCATGTTGATCACGCCTACTTGGGGCGCGCCGTCAGCCACAAAGCCCAGCAACATCCCAAAGAGCGGTAAACCGGAGATAAACGAGCGGGTGCCATCGATCGGGTCGACAATCCACATATCGGAATGGTTGCCGCTCTGGCCAAATTCCTCGCCAAAAATGGTTTCACCGGGAAAAGATATTTCAAGGGCGGCGCGAATGGCTTTTTCGGTATTTTGATCGGCGATTGTGACAGGGCTATCATCTGATTTAGCGGTGATGCTAAGGGGTTTGCGAAACAGCGCCATTGCCACCGGTGATGCGTCGGCAGCGATTCTCTGAGCGGTCTTAAGGCGCGTGTTTAGAGGTGCCATGATTAAATTCACTTCCATCGCATGTTTCACAGATCTGACCTATTTTTGGACTATCCACAATCAAATACTACAAGAAAGATTATATTTTTCAAATTTTGTTGATTTTTGTTGATTTTCCGGTGTTTCTATCTGAGTGTTGGCATTGACCCGGTGCGACACAGTATAGCCATTGAACCAAAGCGTCGGAGTCCAAAGGGAGAAAACACATGAAACACTTGTCTGTTCTGACTGCGGCCTGCCTTGCTGCGACACCCGTATTGGCTCAGGATTCAAGCGATCCGATCAAATTGACACTGCATGACTGGTCTGGCCAGCTCATCACCACCACCCTCATGGGTGAGGTGCTCAAAGAAGCCGGCAACAATGTGGAATACGTGCAGGCCGATTATATTGCGCAATTTGCTGGCCTCAAAACCGGTGACTTGCACCTGGCGATGGAAATCTGGGAAACCACTGGCCGCGAAGCACTGGACGAAGCCGTGGGCTCTGGCAATGTGGTCAACATGGGGCAGACCGGAATGATGGCCATCGAGGAATGGTGGTACCCCGCCTATATGGAAGAGCGCTGCCCGGGTCTGCCGGATTGGAAGGCGCTGAACGATTGCGCTCAGGAATTCGCCACCGTTGAAACCGCGCCCCTGGGACGGTATCTTGGCGGGCCGGTGACATGGGGTGGCTTCGATGACGAGCGCGTCGAAGCCCTTGGGATGGACTTTGAAGTCGTTCATGCTGGCACGGATGCCGCGTTGTTTGCTGAACTTGAAGCGGCCTATCAGCGCAAAGATCCGATTGTGCTTTGGGTATATGCGCCGCATTGGGCCCCGGCAAAATACGAGGGCAGCTTTGTGGCGTTTCCGCCCTATTCGGCCGCGTGTTATAATGATGCGTCTGTCGGCATGAACCCCGACGCCGCATATGACTGTGGCAAGCCGACCGGTCCGATTTGGAAAGCGGCCTGGGCGGGGTTGCCCGACCAGTGGCCAAACGCCGCAAAGGTTGTCGAAAATTTCAAGATCTCGAACGAAGATATGGGCGCGATGGTCGCCGACGCGGACCTGAACGGCAAGTCTGTGGAAGAGGTTGTGGCGGCTTGGATGGCCGAAAACGAGGCCACTTGGAAAAGTTGGATCGCGCAGTAAAATCCATCCTTCACTGGGGCGCGGTCCATCCGCGCCCTGTTTCACGATCTCTCTTTGAAAAACGGGGTGTTTCGCGTGGGTGGAATGCCACAGCTAGGTAAACGCTGCGCCCGAGGTTTGCATGAATAAATCCGTTATTCTCGACTGCCGCCATCTCTGGAAGCTCTATGGGGCGGGGGCCGAGGCCCTGTTGGAGGGTGGCCAGACACCGGATGCTGCAGCCCTCGCAAAAGCAAACGTGATCGGTGCGGTACGCGAGGTCAACGTGCAGATCCACCAGGGCGAGATCTTTGTGATCATGGGCCTGTCTGGATCAGGCAAATCCACTCTGGTGCGATGCCTGTCGCGGCTGGTGGAGCCTACGGCGGGCGAGATCGAGTTTGACGGGCGCGACCTGTTGCGTGCATCTGAGGCAGAGTTGATCGAAATCCGCCGCAAGAAGATGGGCATGGTGTTCCAGCAGTTTGCGCTGATGCCCCATATGACGGTTCTTGAAAATGTTGGCTTTCCGCTCGAAATACAGGGGGTAGACCGGGCGCGGCGGCAGGCCAGCGCGCAAAAAGTGATTGAACTGGTTGGGCTGAAAGGACGCGAGAGTTACTACCCGCGCGAGTTGTCTGGCGGTCAGCAACAGCGCGTGGGCATTGCCAGAAGTCTGGTCGTGGAACCTGACCTGTGGTTTCTAGACGAGCCGTTTTCCGCGCTTGATCCGCTGATCCGGCGGGAAATGCAGGACGAGTTTATCCGCCTGCAAAACATTCTGAAAAAAACAATCGTTTTTATCACGCATGATTTTGACGAAGCCATTCGGCTCGCGGATCGGATCGCGGTGATGAAAGACGGCAAGATTGAACAAATTGCGACGCCGGAAGAATTGGTGCAAAATCCGAAAACCGATTACGTGGCTGATTTTACCCGCCATGTGGCACGGGCAAAGGTGATCCGGGCGCAAAGCCGTATGGATCCTGTAACCAGTGACCGTTTTGCCGGCGAAGTGGCTCATGATGCCACCATCGAAGACATTGCCGACGCGGTAGAGCGCGCCGATGCCCCTCTCAAAGTCATGAAGGATGGAAAAGTAATCGGCCAGATCACGGCGCGGACGGTCATCGATGTTCTGGTTGGACGCGGCTGATGCAGCGGTTGCTGCGACATATAACATCGGCGCGGATTTTCTGGCTGGGCCTTTTCGCGGCCACCTGGGTGCTGTCACAGCATTCTTTTCAGATTTACAAGGCGCTTGATGCCCGTTGGATTATCCGTTTCCCCAAAAAGTATCAACTGAACCTCGATGATATGATCAGCGGTTTTCTGGATTGGTTGGTCAACACTGCCAATTTCTGGTTGTTCACGTTCCGGGACCTGACGCGCGCCATCGCATGGGTGATCGAAATGCCCTATCAGTTCCTGCGCAATCTGCTGATTGAAGGGTTTCAGACCGGATTGGGCGATGCTGCGGTACAGATTGCGCCGTCTCTGAGTTGGATTGCGGTGATTGCCATTGTCATTGGCGTCGGTCACACCGCCCGCGACTGGGGGTTGGCGGCGCTTGCAGGGGCCTGTTTTCTGTATCTCGCGGTGTTCGGGCAATGGGACAGCGCGATGGTCACCCTGGCCTCTGTACTGGTGGCGGTGCCCATTGGAGCCGTGGGCGGGCTTTTGTTGGGTATTCTGGCCTATCGAAGGCCGTGGGTGGAAAGATTATTGCGCCCTGTTCTTGATCTGATGCAGACGGTGCCTGTCTTCGCCTATCTTGTGCCGATCCTGATCTTGTTCGGGTTCGGGCCGGTGGCGGCGCTTGTCGCAACCGTGATCTATGCAATGCCGCCGATGATCCGGGTGACAATCGTGGCGTTGAAAGGCGTTCCAGAAGAGCTTCTGGAGGCGGCGCGAATGATGGGGGCCACACCGCGTCAGATGACATGGAAAGTGTTGGTGCCGGCGGCGGTTCCGACGCTTATGGTCGGGGTCAATCAGGTGATTATGCTGACATTAAACATGGTGATCATTGCATCAATGATCGGGGCTGGCGGGCTGGGATTCGATGTCTTGGCCAGTTTGCGCAAACTTGATATCGGCGGTGGTATTGAGGCTGGGTTGGCGATAGTGGTGATGGCTATCGCATTGGATCGCACCAGCCAGGCCTTTTCCGAGCGTCGCCTGTGGCGGCAGCGCACTGGCAATCTGCTGCAGCGCCATCCCTGGAGCATGATCGCGCTTCTGGTGATACTGGCAACATTCCTGTTGGGGTTGGTGACCCCCGCGGTGCAGAGCTATCCGGAGGCGTGGATGATCAGCACTGGAGCGTTCTGGTCGCAGGCGATGGAGTGGATTAACGTCACCTTTTTCGACACGTTGGAAGTGATCAAAACGGCGCTGCTCAAAGGGGTTCTGCTGCCGGTGAAAAAATTCTTTGCCGGTATTCCTTGGCTTTGGGGCATCTTGGCGACCGGGCTGATCGCCTGGCGCGTTGCCGGCTGGAAGTTGGGGGTTGTTGCGGTGCTGATGATGGCTTTCATAGCTGCGTCCGGCCTGTGGGGCAAAGCGATGGTGACGCTTTATCTCTGCGGCGTCTCCGTGTTTATCGCGGTGCTGATCGGCACGCCCTTGGGCATTTGGGCTGCGCAGCAACCGGGGGCCGGTCGGGTCATTCTCGGGTTGATGGACACGCTGCAGACGCTGCCCTCTTTTGTCTACCTGATCCCCGTGGTGATGCTGTTTAGGGTGGGCGATTTCAGCGCGATGATCGCCGTTGTGCTCTATGCATTGGCCCCGGCTGTGAGATACGCCGCACATGGCATTCGAGCAGTGCCGCCACACCTGCTGGAGGCGGGTAAAATGGCGGGTTGCACACCGTTGCAGCTGCTTTGGCGCGTGAAACTGCCGCTGGCGACGCCACAGCTTCTTCTCGGGCTGAACCAGACGATTATGCTCGCGCTTTCTATGCTGGTGATCACTGCGCTTGTGGGCACCCGTGACCTGGGTCAGGAAGTCTATATCGCTTTGACCAAAGCCAACGCGGGGCAGGGGATCGTGGCGGGCCTGTCGGTGGCCTTCATCGCAATCATCGCCGATCGGATCGTAAACGCCTTATCGGACACCCAAAAACGGAGGTTAAGTCTATGATGAAGGATGCTATTTCTTACGCGGCGCAGCTGCCGTGTTTTGACAATCCAGATCAGATCGAACCGTTGAGCGGTGGGATCACCAATGTTAATTTGCGCGTGACGGATGGGGATCGACGCTATGTAGTGCGGTTGGGGCAGGATATCCCGGAACACGGCGTTCTGCGCTGGAACGAACTGGCGCTCAGCCGCGCGGCGGAAGCGGCAAAGATTTCACCCGCTGTTCATTATCATGCACCAGGGGTGCTCGTGCTCGATTTTATCGAGGCCCGAACCTACACCGAGGAATTGGCCCGCGATCCGGCAAACGTGCCGCGCATCGTTGAGCTGTTGAAACATACGCACCATGCCCTGAATGCGCATCTGACCATGCCGGTGCTCACTTTCTGGCCGTTCCAGGTGAACCGCACATATGCCACGCGGCTGCGCGCTGACGGATCTCGACACGCTGCAAACCTGCCCGGTCTGATGACCGCTTTGGACCAACTCGAAGCGGCGACGGGGCCGGTGACGCTGGTTATTGGTCACAACGATTTGCTGGCCGCGAACATCCTTGATGATGGGGCCAAGCTTTGGCTCATCGACTGGGAATACGGCGGGTTTAATACGCCTTTATTCGATCTTGCGGGATTGGCTGGCAATAACGGGTTCTCCGAAGCGCAGGAGACGGATATGCTCGCGCAATATTTCGGTGTCCCCGCCACCACTCATTGGCGCGCCTATCAGGCCATGAAATGCATTTCGCTGATGCGCGAGACCCTCTGGTCCATGACGTCGGAAATCCACTCGAGCCTAAATTTCGATTACGCTGCCTACACCCTTGAAAATATGGGCCGGCTCGATGCTGCCCTGCAAGATTTCCAAAATACATAAGGATCTATCATGACGCTTCCTTCATCGGCCAAGACCCTCATCATCGGCGGCGGCATCATCGGTTGCTCCACCGCTTACCATCTCGCCCAGATGGGCGAGGAGGTATTGCTACTGGAAAAAGCGGCTCTGACATCCGGGTCGACCTGGCATGCTGCTGGGTTGGTGGGGCAATTGCGCTCTAACGCCAACATCACACAGCTCTTGGGGTATTCAATCGATCTTTATAACAAACTGGAGCAAGAGACCGGCCTTGCTACGGGTTGGAAGATGAATGGCGGGTTGCGGTTGGCCTGTAACGAAGAGCGTTGGACTGAAGTGAAGCGGCAAGCCACGACGGCACATTCCTTTGGTCTAGATATGCAACTCCTGACGCCAAAGGAAGCACAAGATCTCTGGCCGCTCATGGATATTTCAGACATTGTCGGGGCGGCATTCCTGCCCACGGACGGGCAGGCCAGCCCCTCGGATATTACCCAGGCGCTCGCAAAGGGCGCGCGAGCAAAGGGGGCGGTTATAAAAGAAAATACCCCCGTTACCGAGATTCTGATCGAAGGTGGCAAACTGGCGGGCGTGCGTACGGCGGCGGGAGATATTGCCTGCGAAAAGCTCGTTCTGTGTTGTGGACAGTGGACGCGCGAACTCGCCCAGACCATCGGGGTGACTGTGCCGCTTATTTCGGTGGAGCATCAATACATGCTTACGGAAGCTTTTGGGGTTCCGACAGACCTGCCAACGTTGCGCGATCCAGACAGGCTGACCTATTACAAAGAGGAAGTGGGCGGCCTGATCATGGGAGGATATGAACCCAACGGTATCCCTTGGGCCAAAGATGGCATCCCCGAGTTTTTCGATTTTCAGCTGTTAGAGTCAAATTTTGATCATTTTGAACAGTTGATTGAGATGGCCCTGCCGCGGGTGCCAAAACTGGAGAGCGTTGGCGTTAAACAATTGATCAACGGCCCGGAAAGTTTCACGCCGGATGGTAATTTTATCCTCGGTGAGGCGCCAGAGATGGCCAATGTGTTCATCGGTGCCGGATTCAATGCCTTTGGTATCGCTTCGGGGGGCGGTGCCGGGATGGCGCTGGCCGAATGGGTGGCCAATGGCGCGCCGCCCTATGATATGTGGCCGGTAGACATCCGCCGCTTCGGCCGACCGCATACCGATGTCGACTGGGTGCGCACCCGCACGCTTGAGGCCTATGGCAAGCATTACACAATGGCGTGGCCATCAGAAGAACATGACAGTGGTCGCCCCTGTCGCCGCTCACCGCTCTATGACACTCTTAAATCAGCAGGCGCCGTTTTTGGGGAGAAACTGGGGTGGGAACGTCCAAACTGGTTTGCCGAAAAAGCCGAGGTGGCCCGGGATATTTACACGTTTGAGCGCCCAAACTGGCATGTGCCGGTGGGACGAGAACACAAAGCTGCCCGCGAGGCGGCGGTTCTGTTAGATCAAAGTTCCTTTGCTAAATTTGTCTTGCAAGGGCCGGATGCCGAGGCGGCTCTACAATGGATTGCGGCCAATCGGGTGGACAAGCCGGTGGGGTCAATCACCTATACCCAGATGCTTAACGATCAGGGGGGAATAGAGTGTGATGTGACCTGTGTACGCACCGGGCACGACAGCTACTACATTGTCACCGGTACGGGTTTTGCGACCCATGATTTCGATTGGATTCGCCGTAACATTCCTGATGGGATGAATGCTCAGCTCGTCGATGTCACATCTTCCAATGCGGTGCTATCGCTTTTTGGCCCCAAAGCGCGGAACATCCTGTCTGCGGCAACGCGGGCAGATGTATCGAATGAGGCTCAGCCTTTTGCCACTGCGCTGCAAATCGGCATCGCCGGGTGCCCGGTTCTGGCTCTGCGGATCACTTATGTTGGAGAGCTTGGCTGGGAACTCCACCTGCCCACCGAATATGCCCTGTCTGTCTATAACGCGCTGCAAGACGCCGGCGCCGAGCACGGTTTGCGCAATGCCGGGTACCGCGCGATTGAAACTCTGCGACTTGAGAAAGGGTATCGGGCCTGGAGCTCTGATATCGGTCCAGATCACACGCCGGACGAGGCTGGTCTGGGCTGGGCGGTGAAAATGAAATCAAACATTGCTTTCAGAGGCCGGGAGGCTGTGGCTGCGCAACGTAAGGAGGGGGTCAGGAAGGTTCTCGCAACTTTTACAACCAGCGGCGATACCATCCTGTCAGGCCGCGAAACGATTTACCGCAATGGTGTGCGATGTGGCTGGCTGTCTTCGGGCGGCTATGGCCATACGCTGGGGCATTCGATTGGCATGGGATATGTGCGCGCGTCCGAATCGATTGACCGCGAGTACGTTTTGCAGGGCACCTATGAGCTGGAAGTGGCAACCGAGCGGGTGTCGGCTGAGGTCACGTTGAACCCGCTCTATGATCCGGGCATGGATCGGGTCCGGGGTTAGAGATATGACACGGCATTCGGCCAAACACCTTGTCATCGGGGGGGGCATCATCGGATGTTCCATTGCTTATCACCTGACCCGCATGGGCGAGAAAGACGTTGTACTTCTGGAACGCGCCAGCCTGACCGAAGGGGCGACCTGGCATGCGGCAGGCCTTGTGGGTCAGCTGCGCTCGTCTCGCAATACCACACGAATGCTCAAGAAATCCGTTGAGATGTACGACCGGCTGCAAAACGAAGAGGGCATGCAATTCGACTGGAAGAAAACCGGGTCGCTGCGGCTTGCGGCCACGCATGACCGGATGCTTGAGGCCAGACGTCTGGCCACAATGGCGCGGAGTTTTGATCTCGAGATGGAGATTATCAGCCCCGCTGAAGCAAAAGTGCTCTTTCCGTTGATTGAGCAAAAAGGTTTGCAGGGTGCGGCGTACATCCCGTCCGATGGCTACGTTGATCCCGCGTCGCTATGTCAAGCCATCGCCAGCGCGGCGCGCGCTCAGGGGGCCGATATCCGGCAGGGTGTCGAGGTGACCGATTTCACAATTCATGGCGGTCGGATCACGCATGTAGAAACAACCGCCGGCAAATATGAGGCACAGAACGTCATACTTGCCACCGGCATGTGGAGCCGTGAAATCGGCGCTAAATTGGGTATCCGCGTGCCGGCGTGTGCGGTTGAACATCAATACATTGTCACCGAATCCACCGGCGATGAAATCGGGCATTATCCGACGCTGCGGGATCCCGAAAGGCTGGTCTATTACAAACCGGATGTGGGTGGTCGTCTTGTGATAGGCGGGTATGAGGAGGGCACATTGCCGTTTGGCGATCCAGAAATTCCGGATCAATTCATACGCCAGTTGCTGCCAGAAAATCTTGATCGTTTCCTGCCGCTTGCAGAGCTGGCTGGGCAGGTGACACCGGTTTTGAACGACGTTGGTATCCGGCAGGTGATCAATGGCCCGATTCCGTATTCCGCGGATGGAGATTTCGTCATGGGCTGGCAGCCGGATTTTGAAAACCTGATGCTTGCGACTGGGTTCCTCTATGGGATAGCGGCTGGCGGTGGCGCCGGAGAGATGATTGCGGAATGGATTGTGGAGGGCGCCCCCTCTCTTGATCTCTGGCCCCTAGATGTGCGTCGGTTCGGTCCCCATCACGGGACGCGGGCATTCATGTATCCGCGTGCGGTCGAGCATTACGCGCATCACTATAAAATGCGTTACCCGGGGCAGGAGCATGAGGCGGCGCGGCAACTGCGCCTGTCGCCGCTCTACGGGCGCCTGAAAGACGCAGGCGCGGTATATGGCTCCAAGAACGGTTGGGAACGTCCCCTCTGGTTTGCACCTGAGGGGGTGGATCCCGTGGATCAGCTCGATTTTCTCGACCCCGGTTGGAAGGTCTTCGCCGCGATGGAGCACAGAGCGGTGCGGGAGCGGGTGGCGCTGATTGATCAATCCTCGTTTGCCAAGTTTGAGATCCTCGGCGAGGGCGCCCTAGATCTGTTACAGCGGCTTTGCGTCTCGGACATGGACAAGCCCCTCGGCGCGGTTATCTATACCCAAATGTGCAATGATAACGGCGGGACGGAGGCGGACGTGACCTTTATCCGACTTGGACCGAAGCACTTTTATATGGTCACGGGGTCTGGTTTCGGTGTGCATGACAGCGATTGGATTAGGCGCAACACGCCAGAGGATGGCTCTGCCCACCTGATCGAAGTGACGTCGGGCAAAGCAGTTGTGAACATTGTCGGACCCCTGTCGCGCGACGTTCTTGGCGCAGTTTCAGAGAGCGACCTGTCGGACGCGGCCATCGGTTTTGCCACTGCGCGTGAGATCATCGTGGGGGCTGCACCGGTTTTGGCTGCGCGGATCGGTTATGTGGGTGAACGTGGCTATGAGTTGCATATTCCGACAGAATATGCCGCCCATGTGTATGATCTGCTTTGGGAGGCTGGGCAAAGTCTGGGCATTGCCAATGTGGGTTACCGGGCGATTGAAAGCCTGCGGATGGAAAAAGGATACATCTATTGGTCCGGTGACGTGACGCCGGATTACACCCCGGTCGAAGCTGGAGTGGGTTTTAGGGTGCATCTGAACTCAAAGGGTGATTTCAAAGGTCGCGCGGTGCTCGAAGCCCAAAAGAACGGGAATTTGAAACGCAAGCTTTGCACTTTTGTGACCACAGCAAATCTGCCGCTGACAGGCGGGGAAACCATTTTGATAGGCGACAGGGTGGTATCGCTTGCCACATCTGTGGGCTATGGGCACACGGTCGAAAAGACCATTCTGCGTGGGTATCTGGACAAGATACATTGGGGTGAGAGGGATTTCATGCTTGAGGTTTTCGGAGAGCGCTATCCAATCACCCGTGTTGAAAGCCCGGTCTATGACCCTGAGAATGCGGCGTTAAAAGGGTAGGGATAAATCACAATGACAGAACATATACCACAGGTGATGGTGGCGCTGCGCAAAGCGCCTGAATTTCAGGGTGTAGATACCGCAGACAGCATCACCCGACTGGGTGGGTTGACCAATCTGGTGCACCGTGTCGATCTGGGTGAGAGATCGGTGATTGTGCGGATCCCGGGCGAAGGAACAGAGGCCTATATCGACCGGGCCATCGAGGCGCATAACGCCCATGCTGCAGCGCGGGCGGGCGTTTCGCCCGAAGTGGTCTATGCCGATGCGGACAGCGGCTTAATGATCACCGAGACGGTTCCGAACATCGAAACGATGACGCCAGACCTTTTCAAAAGCCGTGCTGGGTCGCCGGAACGGGCGGGCGCGGCGCTGGCGAAATTGCACAATTCCGGTGAGGGTTTTCAATTCCGTTTCGAGTTGTTTGAGATGATTGACGACTATCTTAACGTGTTGTCCACCAAGAAAGTGAGCCTGCCGGAGGGGTATCACGATGTTGTTGCCGCTGCAGAACCGGTAAAGCAGGTTTTGGCGCAGGCCGACACACCGCTTGCCCCCTGTCACTGTGATCCCCTGTGCGAGAATTTTCTGGATGACGGGAAAATTATGTGGATCGTCGATTGGGAGTATTCTGGCATGAATGACCCACTGTGGGATTTGGGTGATCTGTCTGTTGAAGCTGGAATGGACGCAGGGCAGGATGCAGAAATGATGGCCGCGTATTTCGGGCGCCTGCCAACTGAAGCCGAACAGGGACGGTTGGTGATCTACAAGGCGATGTGTGACCTGCTCTGGACGCTTTGGGGATTGATACAGCTGGCCGATGAGAACCCGGCTGAAGATTTTTGGGCCTATGCCACCGGGCGTTTTGCGCGGTGCAAGGCCCTGATGCAAGATGAGGGTTTTTACCAACACGTCGAAGCGGTCCGCGCGGGCTAACTGCGCCATCGGTAAAGGGTCTGCAACGCCTGTAGGTTTTACCACAAGAGGGCGATACGACCCACATTGGCCAACACAAAAGACGGGCTGGCCGGTATGAACACACCAGAGCTTGACGCGCCTTACGGCAAAAAAGCAAAGAGGGCGATCGGTGTGTTTTGCAAAGACCTAGTCGTCACTGCGTATTCAATCGGTGAACCCTCGTATCAGTGCATCGTTGCAAAGTGTTTCTTGGACGATGGGTGGGGTTGAGCTGCTGGATTAGGGAAACAGGAGATTTATCACCGGTCATGAGTAATGAAAAACGTTTAGAGTTTTTTGACCGACCTGTGGAACCAACTTTGCAAAGAGAATTAAAACACAAAGGGACGGTGATTGGCGATGGGAGCTATTCTGCTGAATTAATTGCATATGTTGAATTTTATCAAAATTTTCATATTATTTTAACATACCGTTTGGACAGATAGGTACTAGCCGTGACTATGTGCGAGCATGAAAAGTTAACCGAAGGGCTGCAGAGGCCCCAAAGATGCTGCCTTCGTCGCTATTGTTCACTAAAAGACAACTTAGATGTGGTGGTTCAGATGTGATCTGACAGTTGGCCGTTTTTCTGGCGGCGTCCGTTAGGTCAAGTTCACGAACTTTTCCCGCCAGATTGTTTTTCTGTCGATTATAGTTTCGATGGGTGTTCTGCCGCAACATATTTTTCCCTGATGCGTGCGCTTGTGGTTGTAGTGATGCAGCCATTCATCCAGATCGGCTTGCAGCGCGCCAATGCTGTCGTAATGTTTTTTGCAACCGTTGGGTTTTTCACCCTATTCAGTGATTTCCTCGGCTGAAACGCGGAAAGGGAAAGAATTGCTTTCCAATTTGTGAATTTTGGTTTGATCAAACATCGAAAATCGAAAAAGATCCTCTTGTGTCCTCCCTGCTCGAGGGTCTTTTTTTGTGAGTGAGGTTGAAAGTGTCCCTACACGTTCAAAGTTTCGCTCCCTAAACAACAAAACCGTCTTTCTTGAGATCTGTTTAAACACGCGATCAATTGCAACAAAACCGATGCCCTCTTTAAGCGGGGTACGAACAAAACCAAAGGCTTCGTACAGTCTGACACCAATGAAGTCGGCAGCTTGCTTGATGTTCAGGTATTCTTTGGGTGGCGCAGTGACAGCTGTTTCAATACGCTCAAGGCGTTCTAAAATCTTGTGATGTTGGATGTCTTAGGTTCCTTGGTTTGGCTCGCATGCTTTGATTTTGTAACAGTGGTGGCCTCATGTAACTCATTGCTGCATGCCATTAAAATTCTAATCTAGAAGAAAACGCTGTTGTTTTCGGTTGAAAATTTTAGTAACGCTTAGGTAGATCCGCAAGTAGATTTTTCCGTCATGCATTGTGGCGGCTATAAAGATTGTGACCCGGGGTTTTCCTGAGCACCTTTCAGATAATGGTGAAATACCATGCTTGCTAAAGAGTGCTTGCGGATCACTTTTACTAAGGGTTTTT
>CERM01046552.1_pt1 | contig 15176 bp, 18 predicted proteins | sample 530791 | NCBI WGS metagenome assembly CERM01 (sample SAMEA2620970, study PRJEB7988) | marine metagenome | biome: marine biome (ENVO:00000447); feature: surface water layer (ENVO:00002042); material: "saline water (ENVO:00002010), including plankton (ENVO:xxxxxxxx)" | depth 5 m | reverse complement strand
TGCACGAGCGTAACGCTCACAACTTCCCTCTAGATTTAGCTGCTGGTGAGTCTTTACCTGTTGCTTTAACAGCTCCAGCTGTTAACGGTTAATTAGAGATAATTAACGTTCTATAAAAGAAAGATTCTATCTTAGATAGAATCTTTCTTTTTTTGTTAATGTTTTTTGATTCACTAAATTAATAAAAAAAGAACTGTATTTTTTTTGCTTTATCCCTTTAAAAATTCATGATTGAACTTATAATATTATCCATTTAATGGAAGTCTTTAAAAACTTATAAAGAGTATGCTGATAGTATAATTATTTTGTGAAATCTGACTAAGCGATATGTTAGCACATCGCCATATTTTGGCTTAGCTCCGGAACTTAATAAACAACATTTTTAGCAATTAGGAGAAGTTTTCCACGCAACAAACTAAAGAAGATACAAAAAACGAGTTCAAATCTGAATGGATGATCATGGATAAAATTTATAATCTATCAAGATCTAAAAGAAAGTAGAATTCTAAAAAAATATTACAGATTGTTACTACTTCGAATAACAAAATAAAATATATCTTATATTAATAATGATACATAAATATCAAGTACTAACTGATTAATTAAATTAACAGTTAAAACAGTTTAAAATTTATAAAAACGGAGAAGTATTATGCTAGACGCATTTTCAAGAGTAGTTACTAACGCAGATTCAAAAGCAGCTTACGTAGGTGGTGCTGATTTACAAGCTCTTAAGAAGTTCATTTCTGAAGGAAACAAGAGACTTGATTCAGTAAACTCTATCGTTTCTAACGCTAGCTGTATCGTTTCAGATGCAGTATCTGGTATGATCTGTGAGAACCCTAGCTTAATTTCACCAAGTGGAAACTGCTACACTAACCGTCGTATGGCTGCATGTCTACGTGACGGTGAGATCATTTTACGTTACGTATCTTACGCTCTTTTATCTGGTGACTCTTCAGTTTTAGAAGATCGTTGCTTAAACGGTTTAAAAGAGACTTACTCTTCTCTAGGTGTTCCTGCTAACTCTAACGCAAGAGCTGTTAGCATCATGAAGGCTTGTGCAGTTGCATTCGTTAACAACACAGCTTCTCAAAAGAAATTATCTACACCTCAAGGTGACTGTTCAGGTCTAGCAAGTGAAGTTGCTGGTTACTTCGACAAAGTTACATCTGCACTTAGCTAATTTTAGTTAACTAACAGATAAATAAAGATTGCTAGGTTTTGCTAAATTCATTTAGTAAAACCTAGCAATTTTTATTTTCCAAAGAACAATATTCTCTTTAACACCTTATAATAAGGTTAGATAGTTTATAATTTTTTTTTATACAAGTCTTGTCGTATTTCAAATCGAATAAAAATTTTCTATGATTAACATAATTAGTATTAAAAATAATCTAGATAACATTACATTTTTAGTGTTACTCATTAGTATGTTATCTTATTGGCTTAGTATCACTTTTTCTAAGTTAAAAAATGGAGCAAAAGTAGGATATTACTGTATTTGCTTAGCAAACTTATTTATCACAATCATTCTAGGATCCAGATGGTTAGAGAACGGTTATTTCCCATTAAGCAATTTATACGAATCACTTCTATTCTTTGTTTGGGGAGTGACATTCATTAATGTCATTATTGAATATCAAACTGCTTTACCTTTAGTAGGATCAATTAGTACTCCTTTATCTCTTTTTGTTGTTGCATTTGCAACTTTATCACTTCCTGAAGGTATGCAGAAAGCGGCTCCATTAGTACCTGCTCTAAAATCTAATTGGTTAATGATGCATGTTAGTATTATGATGCTAAGTTATTCTACATTAATTATTGGTTCCCTCCTGTCTATTCTCTTCTTAGTATTAACTAACGGAAAAGAAGTCGATCTACAAGGAAGCTCAATTGGTTATATAAATTTCCGCAATGATAATGCTATGCGAGACACAAGTCTTGCTTTATTAGAAGCTAGCGCTGCAATAGATAGTTCTCCTCCAGCTGAAAGCTCTTCGAGTAGCAAACTAAATCTTTTAGAAAGCTTAGATAATCTGAGTTACAGAGTCATTGGTTTAGGTTTCCCGCTATTAACTATCGGAATAATCGCAGGCGCTGTTTGGGCCAATGAAGCATGGGGAGCTTATTGGAGTTGGGATCCAAAAGAAACTTGGGCTTTAATTACTTGGCTTGTTTTCGCTGCATATTTACATGCAAGAATTACTAAAGCATGGCAAGGAAAAAAACCAGCAATTTTAGCTGCAGTAGGCTTTGTTGTTGTATGGATTTGTTATTTAGGAGTGAATTTCTTAGGTAAAGGGTTACATAGTTATGGCTGGATCTTGTAGTTTCTGATAAAGATTTGCTACTTAAAATTGTCATTAGTTGCAGTGGTAATGAAAGTAATCTACAATTATGGCTAATACATCCAAATTTTATTTAAAAAATTATCAATCATATGAATGCTGATCTATTAATCGCATTAGTTCCTCAAACAGTTGCTTGGTCTGCAAAAACGTGTGCAGTAATGGTATTATCAAATATCTTATGTATTGTTGCTGGACGTTACGTTATACAAGTAAAAGGCACAGGTCCATCTCTTCCTATTAGTGGTTCTTTCGCTGGTTTTGGCTTACCTGAATTGTTAGCATCAACTAGTCTTGGTCATATCGTAGGATCTGGTGCTATCTTAGGATTAAGTTACATTGGAGTGTTAAGTTAAGTACAAAAAATAACTATCAAGAAAAAGCTTTTATTAGAATAATTAAAAGCCTTTTCTTGATAGTTATTTCTTAAATTTATTTTAGTAAGCTAGACCCATACTTCTAGTAGTTTCACCACCTAAATAAACTCTTACTGATAAGAAATCTGTAGGACATGCTGTTTCACATCTCTTACATCCAATACAATCTTCAGTTCTAGGAGCTGAAGCAATTTGGCCGGCCTTACAACCATCCCAAGATACCATCTCTAAAACGTCACAAGGACATGCTCTAACACATTGTGTGCAACCAATACAAGTGTCGTATACTTTTACAGCGTGAGACATAGTGAAAAACTCTCCCTATTGCAATATATTATTGTTGAACTAGTCTTAGGTATTATTCCTATATAATACATTATAAGAATTAAATATAAAAAAGTATTGTAAATATTGTTAATTAAACAATGGACAGATCAGAAAGAGTATAATTTTTGTTATCTAGTTCATAAACTAAGATTATTTCAAATAAAGTTAACTATCCATTTAATAATGAAAAAAAAATATCAATCTATCAGTGCAAACCAAGTCTTGTATAGAACAGAAGAACTTTTGGATGCCGCCTCTAATAGATACAAAATTACTATTCAGGTAGCTAATAGAGCAAAAAGAAGACGCTATGAAGATATTGATTTGTTAGAAGATTTAAGAACAAAACCAATTATTAGAGCAATTTTAGAGATGGCTGACGAAATCAGTCAACCTGAAATTATCAGTGATTAGTCATTTGATTCACATGTAAAAATTTGATTTAAAAATACAATCTGATAATAAAATTACCTTTAACAAATCAATATGTTACAAATACTTTTCGGAGATCCGAACGAGAGAAAAATTGGTCGATATAAACAAACGGTTAATAGAATCAATGCATTAGAGGAACCATTTAAAGCATTGAGTGATAAAGAGTTGCAAAATAAGACAGCCATTTTCATTGCTGATGTGTCAAAAGGTCAAGATACTGATGCTATTCTGCCAGAAGCATTCGCTGCAGCACGAGAAGCTTCGGCTAGAGTATTAGGCTTGAGACATTTTGACGTACAATTAATTGGCGGAATTATCTTACATGAGGGAAAGATTGCTGAAATGAAAACTGGAGAAGGAAAAACTCTAGTCGCAATATTACCAGCATACTTAAATGCCTTATGTGGCTATGGGGTTCATGTAGTAACTGTGAATGATTACTTAGCTAAACGGGATGCTGAATGGGTGGGGCAGGTACCTAAATTTTTAGGACTTAGTGTAGGCTTAATCCAAGAAGGTATGACTCAAGAGGAGAGAAAAAATAATTATTCTAAGGATATTACATATACTACGAATAGTGAACTTGGTTTCGATTATTTAAGAGATAATATGGCAATATTACTTCAAGATATAGTACAAAGACCATTCTATTTTTGCATTATTGATGAAGTCGATTCTATACTTATTGATGAAGCGAGAACGCCTTTAATTATTTCCGGAGCAGGAGATACACCTGAAGTAAAATATGTGGAGGCTAATTCGGTCAGTATTAACTTGGTCAAAAATTTACATTACGAAGTAGATGAAAAGGCACGTAATATTTTATTAACTGATCAAGGAGTCTTAGAAGCCGAAAAGTTATTACAATGTCAAGATCTTTATAATGTTCAAAATCCTTGGGCGTCTTACATATTTAATGCTTTAAAAGCAAAAGAACTATTTATAAAAGATGTTCATTATATAGTTAAGGATAAAGAAGTTATTATTGTCGATGAATTTACAGGCAGAATAATGCAAGGGAGAAGATGGAGTGATGGTTTACACCAAGCAATTGAAGCAAAAGAAAATGTTCCAACTCAAAATGAGACTCAGACTTTAGCTTCGATAACATATCAAAATTTTTTTCTCTTGTACCCTAAATTGTCTGGTATGACCGGGACAGCTAAAACAGAAGAAGCTGAACTTGATAAAATTTATGCTTTAGAAGTAATGTGCGTGCCTACACATAGGCCAATGCAAAGAAAAGATTTTTCTGATTTAATCTATAAAAATCAATACGCAAAATGGAAGTCCATAGCAGATGAGTGTTTAGATATGCACACACTAGGAAGACCAGTGTTAATAGGCACGACTAGTGTAGAAAAATCTGAATTGTTGTCATCACTCTTACAGGAATATGGAGTACCACATAATTTATTAAATGCTAAACCTGAAAATCTTAAACGTGAAGCTGAGATTGTAGCCCAGGCAGGAAGAAAAGGAGCAGTCACTATAGCAACAAACATGGCTGGTAGAGGAACTGATATTTTATTAGGTGGTAATGCGAATTATATGGCTCGTAATGCGCTTAATATTTTATTGAAAGCACCTCTTTCTAAAAGTGATTTAACTAAGAATGATTCTCAGTTACAATCATTGCATACATTCTTACTTGATAAGGTAAAGTCTTATTCTCTTAGTGAAGAGGAACTTGAAAGTAAAATTTCAGTAGCTTGTGAAAAAGGTTTCACCGAAGATCCTCTGACTATCACTCTTAGAGCAGCTTATCAAATCCTAATTGAAAAATACACGTCCTTAATAAAAAGAGAGGAAGATGAAGTCATTGCTCTGGGAGGACTTCATGTTATAGGCACTGAGAGACACGAATCTAGAAGAGTAGATAATCAATTGAGGGGAAGGGCAGGTAGACAAGGGGATCCTGGATCTTCTAGGTTTTTCCTTAGCCTCGAAGATAATCTGCTAAGAATTTTTGGTGGAGATAAAATAGTTAATCTTATGGAAACTTTACGAGTTGAAGAGGATGTCCCTATAGAATCTATGCTACTTAATAAGAGTTTGGAATCAGCCCAAAAAAAAGTAGAAGCATATTATTATGATGCACGAAAGCAGTTATTCGAATATGATGAAGTTTTAAACTATCAGCGTTTAGCAATATATTCAGAAAGAAGAAGAATTTTAGAATCCAATAATTTAAGAGATTGGGTTGTTCAGTATGCTGAAACTACCATAGAAGACTATATAGATCATTACTTTAGCAGAAAGAAAGATTCCATCAATAGTAGTAAAGATGTACTGAACAAAATAGAAGATCTACTAGGATTACCTTATAGTTTGGATTCTGTCTATTTTGAAACGTTATCTATTAACGAAGCAAAAAACTTTCTTTATCAACAGGTCCGTATAGCTTATGATTTAAAAGAGAGTCAGATTGATCTTATTGAAAATGGTCTAATGCGAGAACTAGAAAAATCCTTTCTTCTTCAAAAAATAGATTCTGCTTGGAAGGAACATTTACAACAGATGAATTCTTTGAGAGAAAGCATTGGATGGAGAGGTTATGGCCAGAAAGATCCTCTAATTGAGTATAAAAATGAAGCTTATGATCTATTTACCTCAATGACTACAAATATTAGACATTCTGTTGTATATTTGATCTTTAGGTCCCAACCTATTTTAAAAAATTAATTAATGAAAAATTATGACAAAAAGAACTTTAAGAGGAACTAAATTAAAGAAAGCCAGAACTTCTGGATTTAGAGCAAGAACTAGAACAAGTTCTGGAAGAGCTATTTTAAGAGCTAAGAGACGCAAAGGTCGTAAGTCTTTAGTATAAAAAATATATATAAAAAAGAAATCTGTACCAAGTTTCTTCATTAGAAACCTGGTACAGATTTTTTTGAATAAATCTATAACTTATTTATAATGAAGAAATGGTTTCTACACAGATATTTTTATTTCTTACAAGAAAAATGTTATGAGCTTCATTAAAGAATTTAAGTTATTACTTAAAGCGCGTTACCCTCTACTTTATATAGCTACTACTGAAGAAGAAAGATTAGAATATACTATTCGCTCATGTATTCAGTTATACAGCAACAGAGCCATTTATTGTTGGGATTTTGTAGATGGTTATACAGGTAATCCTAATGATAATGGTTTCGCAACTAAAAATCCCTTACAAGCTTTAGAATTAATAGAGAAATTAACTCCCGATAATCCAGCAATTTTTCTGCTCAAAGATTTTAATCTATTTCTAAATGATATTTCGGTTAGCCGCAAACTTAAGAATCTTGTAAAAGTTTTACGCAATCAAACAAAAACTATAATAATCATTGGTAGTGATCTAAACATTCCTGATTCAATAAAAGAAATTGTGACGGTAGTAAACTTTCAGTTGCCACAAGCTTTTGAAATTCGCAAAGAATTATTACGAGTACAAGAATCATTAGGATATCCAATACCTAGTGAATCAATAGAGAACCTAGTCAGTAGTTGTCAGGGGCTTTCTCTCGAAAGAATAAGACGAGTATTATCAAAAATCATAGCCACATATAAAGAAATTAATATAGAAAGCATCGACTTAATTTTTAAGGAAAAAAAACAAATAATTAGTCAAACTGAAATATTAGAATTTTACCCCACTAATCAAAAGATATCAGATATAGGAGGATTAGAAAATCTTAAAAAATGGCTGAAAAGAAGATCAGGAGCGTTATCCAAAAAAGCAGAAGATTATGGATTACCCTCTCCTAGAGGACTGTTATTGGTAGGTGTCCAAGGTACTGGAAAGTCACTCACTGCTAAAGCTATTGCAAATGATTGGGGATTACCTTTATTGCGCTTAGATGTAGGTAAACTATTTGGTGGAATAATTGGAGAATCAGAATCTAAAATGAGGCAAATGATACAGTTATCGGAGGCCATTTCTCCTTGTGTACTTTGGATCGATGAAATAGATAAAGCATTTTCTGGGATGGAGAGCAAAGGTGATAGCGGAACTACTAGTAGAGTATTAGCTACCTTCATTACATGGTTATCAGAAAAAAAATCTTCAGTTTTCGTTGTTGCAACAGCAAATAATATTTATTCTTTACCACCGGAAATTTTACGTAAAGGAAGATTTGATGAAATTTTCTTCATAGGACTACCTAATCAACAGGAAAAAGAATTGATATTTAAAGTACATTTATCAAGGATCAGACCAAAATCATGGAGTAGTTATGATATACCTTTATTAAGTCAAAAAGCAAACAAATTTTCTGGCGCGGAAATTGAAGAAGCCATCATAGAAGCTATGCATATAGCATTTAGTGAGAACAGAGAATTTACAACAGAAGATATAGCCAAATCTATTGGACAATTTGTTCCTTTAGCTTATACGAACAAGGAAAAAATGGATGCCTTGGAAGAATGGGCTGTTGCTGGCAAAGTTCGTTTAGCTTCTAATTTATGATACTTTGAGGAGTATTATAGTCAGAGATTTATAAGCCCTAAATTGCATTGTTATGCTAATATAGTATGATAAGCGTGTTTTTACACACGAATTATATTTTCACCGACTAGTAATATAAAAAACTATTAACCAAATTTATTTAATAGGTATATGTCGCACTTTAGTAAAATCCATACAACTCTAAAAGATTTAAATTTATTAAAACAATCACTGACGGACTTATCTGTTCAATGGGATACTAAGTCCCAAACAGTTAGAGGATATAAAGAACAAACTAGTTTTGCTAATTTGGTTATTAAGCAAAATAATAATTATGATATAGGTTTTACTTGGAATGGTTTTGAGTACCAATTAGTAGCTGATCTACAATTTTGGCAACAACCTTGGTCGGTAGAATCTTTCTTAGATAAAGTAAGCCAAAGATATGCCTACAATTCAATAATCCAAGCTACTAAAAAGCAAGGTTTTGAAACTGTAGAAGAAATTAATCAGGATAATGGAACAATTAAGTTAACTTTACAAAGATGGAATCCTTCTGTGTAAGTATTTATGCGGACGGAGAGACTCGAACTCTCACAAGGTTAACTTACTAGAACCTAAATCTAGCGCGTCTACCAATTCCGCCACGTCCGCTAATATTATTTAGACTTTAATATCATAACAAAAGTGTTAAAAAAAGGAAATGTATTTTCTAGATACTTTTGTTATGATCAAAAAAATATTCATAAGTATTAATTTAAAATACTTTATATGATATATTATTGGAGTAAGTAAAGATTACTAAGCATCCTCAGTAGCTCAGTGGTAGAGCTATCGACTGTTAATCGATTGGTCGTAGGTTCAAGTCCTACCTGGGGAGTTAAAAACTAGAATAAGAAAGCAGGCGTGTCCTGTAATCTTTCACACAATAAAAACTATCTACACTTAACAGACTTCTATGTTAGTAAAAATCAACCAGTATTTTAGAAAATCAATCAATATATTAGGTAATTTAAAATTAGCTATTATTCTTTTATTAATTCTCGCTGTGTTTAGTGCATTTGGTACTGTAATAGAACAGAATCAAAATCCAGCTTTTTATGAAAATAATTATCCAAATTCAGCACCTTTGTTTGGTTTTATCAGTGCGAATACAATTTTCTTCTTAGGTTTAGATAATATTTACCAAACTTGGTGGTTTACATCATTAATTGTATTCTTAAGCATTAGTCTATTCTCATGTACTTTAGCTAGACAAATTCCATCTTTAAAAATGGCTAGGCTATGGCAGTTCTATACTAAAGAACAAAGTTTAAAAAAAATGGGCATCAATTTTAACCTACCAAAAACGAGTCTTTCGAAACTAGCCTTTATTCTAAAATCTAATAACTATAATGTTATTCAAAAAGGAAACTTAATGTATGCATATAAAGGACTACCTGGCAAGATTGGTCCTATAGTAGTTCATGCTAGTCTCATTATGATTTTGTTTGGAGCCTTACTAGGAAATTTATCAGGCTTTGTTTCACAAGAATTGGTACCGCTAGGAGGAGTATTTCATATACAAAATGTCATAAACTCTGGAAGCCTAAGTTATATTCCACAAGATTTTGAAGGATATGTAAAAGATTTTAAAATAGCTTATAACGATGAGGGAGCTATAGATCAATTTTACTCAGATCTATCAATTCTAAATGCAAATGGTAATGAAGTTAAAAGTAAAACTATTTATGTCAATGAGCCCTTGAGGTATAAAGGTATCGTGTTCTATCAAACAGATTGGAGTATTACTAACTTATCTATTTCCGTTGATAACAAAACAAATATCCAGTTACCATTAAGACCTATAGCTGTAAAAGGAGAAGGCAAGTTTTGGATAGCTTCTTTACCTATAGGTAATGTTGATAAAAAGACTAGTGATAATGTTCTTTTAGTCTTAGAAGATTTAACAGGAAAAATACTAATATATAATAATAATCAACAATTGTTAGCTATTGTTAATGTAGGCGATAACATAAGACTTAATGGCCACTCAATTAGAATCGCCGATATTATATCCTCAACTGGTTTACAGATAAAATCCGATCCAGGTATCCCTCTAGTATATTTTGGCTTCTCATTTTTAATGTTGAGTATCATATTAAGCTACTTTTCATACTCTCAAATATGGGCTATTAAAGATAATAAAAACTTATATCTTTCAGGGAGGACTAATCGAGCCATCTATTCTTTTGAACAACAGATCACAAAAATGGTTTATACATTGACTAATATAACTTCCTAAGGAAGGAAATGTATATTTATTTTTACCACAAGAGATAATACTCACTGCTTTTTCAAGCTTAGTTAACTAATTTTTTATATCCACTTTATAAAACTTTCAGAATTGGATTAGATTATTCATCATGGCTCGTGTTATTGTAATTACTTCAGGAAAAGGAGGAGTCGGTAAAACTACTACTACTGCAAATTTAGGAATGTCATTAGTTCAATTAGGGTATCAAACAGCTCTTGTAGACGCAGATATAGGATTACGTAATCTGGACTTATTACTTGGTCTAGAAAACCGAGTTATCTATACTGCTTTAGAAGTATTGTCAGGAGAGTGCAGAATTGAGCAAGCCTTAATTAAAGATAAAAGACAACCTGGTTTAGTACTATTACCAGCTGCACAAAATCGTAATAAAGATTCTATAAATGCAGAACAGATGAAATATCTTGTAAGCTTATTAGAACCTTCATTTGATTATATTCTGATAGATTGTCCTGCTGGTATAGAAACAGGCTTTCATAATGCAATTGGACCAGCTAAAGAAGCTATTGTAGTAACAACTCCTGAAATAGCAGCTGTACGGGATGCAGATAGAGTAATTGGTTTATTAGAGGCAAATGGTATAAAACAAATAACTTTATTAGTGAATCGTTTAAGGCCGCAGATGGTTAAAGCGAATGATATGATGTCAGTAGCTGATGTAAAAGAAATATTAGCTATTCCTTTAATTGGAGTTATTCCTGAAGATGAATGTGTTATTGTTTCTACCAATAGAGGAGAACCCTTAGTTTTGGATAAGAAAATCTCATTACCTGGCTTAGCTTTTACACATACTGCATGTAGAATTGATGGACAACAGGTGGAATTTTTAGATTTACAATCTTATTCAAAAGGTCCATTAAAGCGTTTAAAAAGGTTCTTCCTTGGTTCTAGTAGTATTTAATCCAGTAAAATTTAATAAATGTATTGTATGATTACAGAATTTTTTGAACGTTTATTTGTCAATAATACTGGTAGTCGAGACAATGTTAAACAGAGGTTAAAATTAGTGCTTGCACATGATCGATCAACTTTAAATGCTTCCACTCTAGAAAAGATGAGAACAGAAATTTTGGTTGTTGTCTCTAAATATGTCGAACTAGATACTGATAGTTTAGAATTTTCTATAAAAACTGATAGTAGAATGACTGCCTTAATTGCGAACTTACCTATTCGCCGAATTTTACAAAATGAAGAGTTATAAATTTTAGCTCCGATGAAAAAATTCAATCTTTATTGAACTTTGAAGTATTTATCAAGATACATTATATTGTCGTAATAAATACTTCAAAATTGAATCACTCCTAATATTCTAAAAATCGCAAGCGAAGAGAAGCTCTAAATGACTATGAACTATTATTGGACTTTGTCCAAAAATTATAATGTTTAATTTATAATTGCTTATATTATCTAGATTCAATATTATTGTAATCATGGCATGCTATTATTGCTCCCTAATGGGCTTTTTAATAGCTCTAAACCATTCCTTGAATTAGTAGAGCTATGGATTTATGGATTTGATCAAAAGTCAATCCTAGAGAGCATCTAGTACTAATGCCTCTTACTTTTAAAGTATTCGTATGAGCCATTGTAATTATAATTAAAATAGGTCTCTTATTCATATATGAATACCCATTTCTTTAACAATAATCCTCCATCGAGTTAGAGATCTTGCTAGTCAAATTTCTAACGATTTCTCTCCCATGAAAAAAAACAGACTGATTAACAATAATTTCTAGATCATCTTCAAGTTTTTCTCTAATCTCAATTTCTTTTTCCCCAATATAATATACACCTACATATCCTTTATAAAGAACATCTTCAGCTCATACATCTTCTTATTGGTTTGCTTGTAATGTATCAATAATTGTAGGTATTAAGAATCCTACTAATGTAAATGCACTATCATGTTTTGGACCACATTCTATTGTTATTACTGTCTTACCTCTCTTTACTAATGCAACCGATATGTTGCAAATTGTAGTGGATTTTCTAATACCATCTTTGCCATGTGCTGGAAGTGTCACTTATTAGTTTTCCCTATGAGTTAATCTTTCTTTATTGATTATTTCCAAACTAATAATTTATTAATGTAATAAACAAGTTTTAAAAATCTTACAAAAGTAAGATTTTTAAAACTTATTAATCTTCAACAATTTCACTGTTGCTACTAGAATAAACAAAAGTTGTATTATTATTTGTAGCTAACGATTTAGCTAGAGACAATGCTCTTTGCGCCTGTATGTTACCTTTGTTCATCCACACAGAACGTCTTGATCTTGATTTCATCTTAGAGGTACGTTTTTTTGGTACTGCCATATTATTAATTTATTTTTTTTATTTTTTCTTTAGTAATTTTTTAACCACCGAAAAATGGAATTTTGAAAATTATATACTAATTGCAAACTTTATTATACATATAAATTAACAGAGTAAGGAAGATTTTTCAGATTACTAGAAAAGGGTAAAAAGAAACAAATTCTTTTTACCCTTTTCTATAGTACTTATAGTACTAACACAATACATTGATCTTTATCTTGATCCAAGGCGGCTTAATTGTCTTAGGGCTATTCTGGCGATATTAAAACCAGCCCAAGACGCTGCAGCTAGAACAGGAAAAAGAACTATTAAAAGTCGCATATCCATTACAGGTTTCCTCTTGTAGTCTTTCTTAAATATTATAACTAATCACGGTATATTCTGTATTTATAAAAATTAAATTAGTATATTTAGTTTCCTATGGATTAATCTTTTTATATTAATTCGTGCTAAATATTGTGAATATTAAATATTTATTAACTAATTTTATTAATACATTAATAACATGCATTAGTACCCATTATATATAAAAATATGAATGATTTACCGTTTACGCTCGATCAATTAAGGATTTTAAAAGCCATTGCTACTGAAGGAAGCTTCAAAAAAGCAGCAGATAGTTTATATATATCACAACCTGCGGTAAGTTTACACGTGCAAAATTTAGAAAAACAACTTAATGTTCCGATTTTTGATAGAGGCACTAGAAAAGTAATGTTTACTGAGGAGGGAGAAATTTTACTTCGCTATGGTAATAGAATTTTATCTTTATGCGATGAAACGTGCAGAGCTATCGAAGATTTAAGGAATTTACAAGGAGGTACTTTAATCGTCGGTGCAAGTCAAACAACAGGAACTTATTTAATGCCTCGTCTAATTGGCTTATTTCGTCAAAAATACCCACAAGTTGCAGTACAACTTCAGGTACATTCTACAAGAAGAATTTCTTGGAGCGTTGCGAATGGACAAATTAATTTGGCTATCATTGGTGGCCAAGTGCCAGCTGAGCTAAAAAATATTCTTAAAGTGACCTCTTATGCTGAAGATGAACTAGTCTTAATTATTCCTAAGTTGCATCCTTTTGCAAAACTAGAGAGCATCCAAAAAGAAGATTTATATCGTTTACGTTTTATAGCTTTGGATAGACAATCAACTATTAGAAAAGTTATTGATGAGGTTTTAAAAACAAATGGTATTGATAGTAATCGTTTTAAAATAGAAATGGAATTAAATTCTGTCGAGGCTATTAAAAATGCAGTTCAGTCAGGATTAGGTGCAGCTTTTGTGTCATTATCAGCAATTGCAAAAGAACTTGAACTAGGAATATTACATAAGGTGAAAATTGAAAATATTACAATAAAAAGAACTTTATCAATTGTAATTAATCCTAATAAGTATAAATCTAAAGCCTCAGAAACATTTAGTAAAGAAATTTTGACTCTTTTTGTATCATCGATATAATAATTTTGAATTTTGATTATTAGCATACTCTAAGAAAAATTATTGCAATTATACTTTCCTGAAAAAAATCGTATTTTTTGATTGAATTTAACACATCTATTAGCCATTTCTAATAATGATCTATTGGTTGCATTTCTTCAATATTACAGAAAATATATGAAACGACTAGCGGTAAGTTGCTGCACATATGAATCAACATTGCATGTATTAAGCTATAAGAATATGATTTTAGATTTATTAATTGTGTCTAATATTTCAAAAATAAAAGGTATTGTGATCCTTCTATATTTTAGGATCACAATACCTTTTTTCTATACTATTGGGTATACACTTAGTTTTTTTCCCGTTTTACCTGCTCTTTCAAAACATACCTTACCTTCAATTAAAGAATATAAAGTATTATCTCTTCCCATTCCAACATTATTGCCGGGCTTAAATTTTGTTCCTCTTTGTCTCACTAAGATGTTACCTGAAATAACTTGTTCTCCACCGTACTTTTTTACACCAAGTCTCTGAGCATTAGAGTCACGACCGTTACGAGTACTACCACTACCTTTTTTATGTGCCATTTTTATTCTAAAGTTATGTTATTAATAAGAATTCTAGTTAAGTTATCTCTGTGTCCTTGTTTTTTTCTTGTTTTCTTTTTTGGTCTCATCTTGTACACAGTGATTTTTTTACTTTTGATATGACCTAAAACAGTTGCTTCTATTTTAGCATTTTCTAAACAAGGCTGTCCAACAGTGACATTACCGTCTTTATTTACTAGAAGAACTCGTCTTAAAGCTATTTTATCTCCTGGATTTAGATCTAGATGATTAAAATCGTAAAACCTACCAGGTTCTACCCAAAATTGTCTTCCACTTGCTTCAATAATTGCGTAATTCATTGTTATTAATAATTTTATTAGTTACTTCAAGTATTTGCTTTTACATAACAATACAAAAATAAATATAACCTTGGCACCGTGCTACTTTCCCAAAGGACACCTCCTTAAGTATCATCGCCGCTGAAGTGTTTCACAACCGAGTTCGGGATGGATCGGAGTGGTTCCACTACGCTATAAGCACCAAGGTTTAAAACCTTCAAAACTGTAAAGTTAAAAATATAGAAAAATCAAGCCCTCGATCTGTTAGTACACCTCAGCTGAATACATTGCTGTA
>CERM01069795.1_pt1 | contig 15458 bp, 9 predicted proteins | sample 530791 | NCBI WGS metagenome assembly CERM01 (sample SAMEA2620970, study PRJEB7988) | marine metagenome | biome: marine biome (ENVO:00000447); feature: surface water layer (ENVO:00002042); material: "saline water (ENVO:00002010), including plankton (ENVO:xxxxxxxx)" | depth 5 m | reverse complement strand
AACGATTTGTAAGTAGCACTCTATGGTCAGCATCACATGAAACTTGTGCGAACGAATTCTCAACTAGGATGAAACTAAAAACTATTAATAGAAATTTGTTAGTAAAGTGTGTCATTTATAATTTAATTTTAAGACAATAACTAAACATTTATATAGAGGTTTTCGTTTTATTTTACCAAAACTATTTAGCGTCTATTTCATAAACTCAAAAAACCATGAAGCAATTTAATTGTTTAACATCCACATGCATATCATTTATTTGATAAACTTTTTATTTGTTCTAGGTGCTTGCAATCCTTCAAAAGCTAATAAACCATACCAAGAAATGGTATTGAATAATTTACCAACACAAAACTTTTATAATTTCAGTATTGCTGCATTAAACAATGATAAAACAATCAATATGCGAGACTATCAAGGCAAAAAAATCCTTTTGGTCAATGTTGCCTCAAGGTGTGGCTATACCTCTCAATATTCTGATTTACAAAAACTTCATGAACTCCACGGTGAATATGTTCAAATAATCGGAGTTCCCTGCAATCAGTTTATGGGACAAGAACCAGGTACAAACTCAGAAATAGCTCAATTCTGCCAAAAAAATTACCAAATTACATTCCCCTTAACAGACAAAATACAAGTACGAGGCGAAGGTCAACATCCAATCTACCAATGGTTGACAAATAAAAATTTAAACGGATTAGGTGATTTTTCTGTAAGCTGGAATTTTAATAAGTTTTTAATTGATGAGAATGGAAAACTAATTAATCACTTCGGTTCTAACACCAAACCACTAAGCGAGGAATTACTTAATGCCATCAAATCATAGGAGTTTATTGCTTTATCATCTTTGTAGTTGATTGATTTCCCTCCGCACTAACTTTAATAAAGTAAGGACCTGGCTTCAAATGGCTTACATCTATGTCAATCGTACTATTTTTTAATTGTAGGATTTCATATTCCACAACTAGTCTACCCAAACAATCCGTTATTTCTAAAGCATCTACTTTCTTATCCAACACAAATACTTTTACTTTCTGTTCTGCTGGATTAGGATAAATGGAAACTGCCGACATGTCAGAGTGATCCCCTTCAAACAACGTGTATTTAGCTAAATTCCAGTAATTGGGATCAATTATTAACTCTTCCACTTTACGCCCGAGATCCAAGATTATATTTTCAATAGCCTGACTGTGGTCAATTGTAAAAATGCTATCACCACCCTCCCACTTTGCATGGAATTGGATACGCAAAGGAAAAAATTCAACGGATGGATGCGAAGTAGTTTGCGATAAATTAATACTAATTGTTTTTGCGTTTATTCTATTCCACTCCACGGACAAAATAGGGAAGCCTTCTTTGTATACATAACGATCAAAAAAAAGTGAAAGATCTACATTACTTGCAGCTTCCATCTCATCTATGAAATCTGCAGTGTATGCAAAACCATAACACACATCTGTATTTTTGAGGTAGTTTCTAGTAGCTTCAAAAAAAGCGGAATCACCTATTTGCCATCTCAACTGATGCAAAACCATTGCCCCCTTTCGATATCGCATATCACCATTAAACAACTCGTTCACATTGGTTGTATCATAGGCAAAAACTGACCCTCCATTGTTACGAGTAGCTCGACCAATGCTTTTAATTAAAAAGTCGTGATGCTCTTTTTTACTCTTGATTAGCTCCAAGGCAATCGCATTGGAGTAGGTTGCCCAACCTTCGTTCAACCATAAATCTTGCCACGAACCACACGTAATTTTATTACCAAACCACTGATGTGCTAATTCATGAGCCATCAAATCAAAATCCAATCGAGACATGAAACTCATGGTTTGATGCTCCATACCTCCACCTCTGCCAAACATCGCATGACCGTATTTTTCTTTACGAAAGGGGTAATCTCCAAATAAACTATCAAAACCGCGCATCATCCCATCAATAGCCCATCGAAGTGTATCTGCCTGGGGTTTGTAGGATGGATAGATATAATCTAAATGAAAAATACTATCTCCATCACTCAATTGAATAAAATGGCTCTCTTCATAATAATTTGTTACTGCCACTGCTACCAAATATGTCGCTATAGGATAGCGATGTTGCCAATGATAGACGAAACCACTATCAGGCAATAATGTATCAACCTTTATCAGATTGCCCATACCTGCAGCTTTGTTGTTTTTTGGAATAGTGATATTCATATCCAAAGAATCAATTTTGTCATACAACTGCTGTTTGCATGGCCACCAACCGTATGCTCCATAAGGTTCGGACAAGGTCCAAGAGATTGGACCACTTTGCTGGTAATCAAAACTAAATCCATTTTGCTCATTTACAGATGGATCTCCTTGATAAAATATCTCTACATCAACCCGATCATCTTTCGCTCTTGAGGGGATGACTAACGTTACTTCATCATTATTGTGAACAAAGGGAATTGATCCTCCTTCAAAATGAACAGAATCAACCGTCATTCGACTATCCAAGTCAAACGAAAATTGCGTAAAATTGGATTCTAATGCTATCAGCTCCGAATACACGCTCCCATTTATATATCGAACTCCAGGATCGATAGTTAGATTTAATTGTTGGTAGGTAAGATCATACTCCTGACCACTTCGTTTGAACTTGTAATTCTTTTTTGCTTCATAGGCAGCACGCTCTCCTTTGATAATTGCTTCCATATCTTGAGCCATGACTAACATGGAACAAAACAAGCCAATTATGAAAACTACTTTCCTCATATGAATACAACAAACTTAAAGGTATGTGAGTTATAATATTTTATTTTCTGTATCATATTTTGGTATTAATTCTTAATTTTCCGCCCTTATGAATAAATTATTTTTAGTTTCTGGCCTACTATTGAGTAGTCTTTTCCTTTTTCAATTTCAACTTCAAGCACAAGATACCCTGCGAAATAAAGAGGGAGGCAATTATCTATTCACGGTCAAAAAAGACATTGAAGCCAATAAAGTTCAAAACCAAAACAGAACAGGGACATGCTGGAGTTTTAGTGCGTTAAGTTTTATCGAAAGTGAACTCATTAGAATGGATAAAGGAACTCACAAGTTGAGTGAAATGTACGTTGTTAGAAAAGCATATGAGAATAAAGCTGAAAACTATGTTCGGATGCACGGAACAGCTAATTTCGGCCAAGGAGGTGCATTTCATGACATCCCACACGTCATAAAGAAATATGGTATCATGCCACATGAAGCATACAAAGGATTGAATTATGGCTTAGAAAGCCATAACCACAGTGAGATGGAAGCTGTTTTAAAGAACATGTTGGATGCCGTTATCAAAAATAAGCAAGGGCAATTAACCACGAGTTGGAAAGCTGCATTCAATTCCGTATTGGATGCCTATCTAGGACCTGTACCTGAAACCTTTTCTTATCAAGGTAAAGAATATACTCCCACCAGTTTTGCAACTAGCTTAGACTTAAATATGGATGACTATGTGGTAATCACTTCATTCAATCACCACCCATTTTACAATCATTTTGTTTTAGAAGTACCTGATAATTGGATTTGGGCGAGGGCATTTAATGTGCCACTCGATGAGATGATGCAAATCCAAAAAGATGCAATCATGAATGGATATTCGATAGGATGGGCAGCAGATGTAAGTGAAAAAGGATTCAGCTTCAGAGATGGTTTGGCCATTGTCCCCGAAGATGAAAGTAAATTGAAGTCTTCAGGAAAAGACAATAAACAATTTAACAATGCAGGTGCAAAGAAAGAAGGAACCCAGTTTGATACTCCTGGGCCTGAAAAAACCATCACTCAAAAAATGAGACAAGAGGCTTTTGACAATTACCTTACAACGGATGATCATGGAATGCACTTCACTGGCATAGTCTCCGATCAAAATGGAAGTGAATACTTTATTGTAAAAAATAGCTGGGGAACGGATTACAACGACTGCGATGGATACTTTTATGCATCGATGCCATATGTTGCATTAAAGACCATCAACTTTATGGTACATAAAGATGCTCTTCCTAAAGATTTAAGAAAGAAATTGTAAACACAAGAAGGTCAAGTAATATAAGCCCAATTTAAACCTTGAATTGGGCTTTTTTTTTACATTTGTATCACATTTGAAAGTCCAGCTATCCATATTGTTTTTTATCCTAATTTCAACCATTGGCTGCACTAAAGACACATTGATTAATTCATACATGGATCTCGGTAAAGATGGATGGTCTTATGATGAAATACTTACGGATAGCTTTGTGATAAATCACCCTGACCATTATCATCAAATACTCACCAATTTAAGAATCAATAGCGACTATTCTTTTTCAAATATTCAACTCAAAATCACACTATTAAAACCTGACAATACTGCTCAAGTATTTCCTATATCTATCCCATTGGCAGAAAAATCAGGGAAATGGTTGGGAACTGGATTTGGTTCCACAATAACCTTTCAAGAACCTATTTTGCATAGAAAACTATTTGACCAATTAGGTAAATACCGAGTTACTTTGGAACAAAATATGCGTTTGGAGAATTTATCCAATATCATATCTGCTGGTATTAAAGTAAATAAACAAGAAGAAATTTTTTAAACTAACAATGAATAACTACGACGTTGCAATTATTGGATCTGGCCCTGGCGGATATGTTTGTGCCATTCGATGTGCTCAATTGGGCATGAAAACTGCTATTATTGAAAAATACAATACTCTCGGAGGTACATGCTTAAACGTGGGATGTATTCCCAGTAAAGCCATGCTGGATAGCTCTCACCAATACCATGATGCGGTTCACAAATTTGCTGACCACGGTATTCAAGTGGGAACCCCAAAAATTGACTTTAAACAAATGGTTGCTCGTAAACAAAGCGTTGTGGATCAAATGACAAAGGGGGTTGACTTCTTAATGAAGAAGAATAAAATTGATGTTTTCACAGGAATTGGGTCTTTCATTGATGCAAACACACTCCAAATTGACGGAAAAAAGAAAGAAAAAATTTCAGCTAAAAACATTGTGATTGCTACTGGTAGTAAACCAAGTTCATTGCCTGGAGTTGATATAGACAAAAAACGAATCATTACCTCTACAGAAGCCCTCGAATTGAAGGAAATTCCAAAACATTTGATTGTTATTGGTGGTGGTGTAATCGGACTTGAGTTGGGATCTGTTTATCACAGACTTGGTGCGGAGGTTTCTGTTGTTGAATATGCAGACAGTTTAATTGCTACTATGGATCGTGGTCTTGGAAAGGAAATGGCTAGAATTTCCAAAAAACAAGGGATAAAAGTTCACCTTAATCACAAGGTAACAGGTGTAACAGCAAAAGGTAAGAAAGTTACTGTCAAAGCTGAAGGGAAAAAAGGAGAAATCATTTTAGAAGGCGACTATTGTTTACTTTCTGTCGGTAGACGTCCATATACAGATGGTTTATCTGCGGAAAAAGCAGGCGTAGAAATTGATGATCGTGGTAGAATTGAGACCAATGATCACCTACAAACCAATCAATCTCACATTTATGCAATTGGAGATGTTGTCAAAGGAGCAATGCTTGCCCATAAAGCTGAAGAAGAAGGAGTTATGGTAGCTGAAATCATAGCTGGACAAAAACCCCACATCAACTATAACCTTATACCAGGTGTGGTATATACATGGCCTGAAGTTGCAGGAATTGGTCAAACAGAAGAGCAATTAAAAGCGGATGGGAAAAAATATAAAGTGGGCCAATTCCCGTTTAGGGCAAATGGTAGAGCTGTTGCAGGGATGGATATTGATGGATTTGTAAAAATTCTTGCCGATGTAGAAACAGATGAAGTTATTGGAGCTCACATGATTGGGCCTCGGGTAGCGGACATGATCTCAGAAATTGCTGTAGCCATGGAGTTTAGAGCAAGTGCTGAGGATATTGCTCGAATATGTCATGCACACCCGACTACAAGTGAAGTAACAAAAGAAGCAGCTTTAGCTGCTACTGATAACCGTGCACTGCACAGTTAGTCTTTATAATTTTCTTAGGATTTCGCTTAACGTCTCACTAGGACGCATCGCATTACTGGTTTTTATTTCATCAGGGAAATAGTATCCATCAATATCGGTGTTATTGCCTTGAACCTCAATAAGTTCCTCGTTTATCCTTTGTTCATTGCTTCCAAATAATTCGGCAATTTTCCCAAATTTTGAACGTAAATCTGCATCCTCATTTTGCTTGGCTAATGCCTCTGCCCAATACATTGCTAAGTAAAAATGAGAACCTCTGTTATCTATTGACCCAATCTTACGAGCTGGTGATTTATCATTTTCCAAAAATTTCTCCACGGCCTCATCCAATGCATCTGCCAATACTTTCGCTTTTGGATTATCAAATACGCTACTCAAATGTTCTAATGAAGCAGTTAATGCTAAAAATTCACCCAGTGAATCCCACCTTAAATAATTGTCTTCAACAAACTGCTCTACATGCTTTGGAGCACTTCCTCCAGCACCTGTTTCAAACAAGCCGCCACCGTTCATCAACGGAACAATACTCAACATCTTAGCACTTGTTCCCAACTCAAGGATAGGGAATAGGTCGGTTAAATAATCTCTTAAAACATTTCCTGTAACAGAGATTGTATCTTCTCCATTTTTAACACGATCTAGGGTGTATAATGTTGCTTCATATGGACTCATAATTTGAATATCTAATCCTGAAGTATCATGATCTTGGAGGTATAGATTAACCTTTTTAATCAATTCTGAATCATGCGATCGATCTTTATTTAACCAAAATACGGCTGGCCAGTTTGTTGCTCTTGCACGATTAACAGCCAGTTTCACCCAATCGCGAATAGGAGCATCTTTCACTTGACACATTCTCCATATATCTCCTGCTTCAACTTCATGAGACAATAAAACAGCTCCAGTTTTATCTATAACTTGAATTTCTCCGTCTTTTTCTATTTCAAATGTCTTATCATGACTACCATACTCCTCCGCTTTTTGTGCCATAAGTCCAACATTGGGTACTGTACCCATCGTGGTCGGATCAAAAGCACCGTTTGTTTTACAAAATTCAATTGTTGCAGCGTAAACAGGAGCATAACTACTATCCGGAATTACCGCAACAGCATCCTGAAGTTTTCCTTCTGCATTCCACATCTGACCACTTGTACGAATCATGGCTGGCATACTAGCATCAATGATTACATCACTGGGTACATGAAGATTAGAAATTCCTTTATCACTATTCACCATAGCTAAATCAGGTCCATTTGCTATCGCTTTCTGAATATCTGATTCGATTGCATCTTGTTGATCTTGAGGAAGAGATTGAATGCTGGTTAATAAATTTCCAAAACCATTATTTAAGTTGACACCGAGTTTAGAAAATGTCTCTTGATACTTTTCAATTAGATCTTTAAAGAAAACAGAAACAGCATGACCAAAAATGATTGGATCTGAAACCTTCATCATAGTTGCTTTCATGTGGAGTGAGAATAAAATGTTTTTGTCTTTTGCTTCCTGAACAGACTTTTCTAAAAATGACAACAACATTTTTTTACTCATGAAAGTTGCATCAATGATTTCACTCGCAAGAAGAGGTGCATCAGACTTCAACAAAGTTTTATTTCCATTCTTATCCATGTGATGAATAGAATAAGTAGTGTCTTCTGATAAGGTCACCGACTTCTCATTGCTTCTAAAATCACCCTCCTGCATTGTTGCCACATAGGTTTTACTATCAGAGCTCCACTTACCCATTCGGTGAGGATTTTTCTTGGCATAATTCTTTACGGCCCTGGGAGCTCTTCGATCAGAGTTTCCCTCTCGAAGTACTGGATTTACTGCACTTCCCTTCACCTTATTGTACTTTGCTGCAATTTCTTCTTCCTTAGCATTAGCTGGTTGATCTACATAATCAGGCACAGGATACCCCTTGCTTTGTAATTCAGCAATAGTCTCTTTTAACTGAGGTACAGAGGCAGAAATATTAGGTAGTTTGATGATGTTCGCATGCGGTGTCTTCGCTAATTCTCCTAATTCTGAAAGGTGGTCTCCCACGCGTTGTTCAGGTGATAACAATTCTGGAAATTGACTCAATACACGACCAGCCAATGAAATATCTCGTGTTTCTACTTCTATTCCAGCTGCTCCGGTGTAGGCTTGAACAATAGGTAAAAATGAAAAAGTGGCTAGCATTGGAGCCTCATCTGTTTTGGTGTATATAATCTTTGCTGACATCTCAAATTATTGAGGTGCAAATTTAACTTAATAATGAAGGCCTACAATCGATTGGCTCATCATTATGTAAAAAAAGAATTATTCAAGTTTATAACTTAGGAATTCAGATCTTTTAAAATGAATTTTTATACTAAAGCCTTGCCCAATGCCGAATCATAATCTGCTTTCCAATCGGTTATTGAACCCCAATTGGATTGATCAACGGATATTTCCCCAGATGTCACCACCCCAAGCACCGTATGAGGAATAGTAATCAAGGATTTCACTCGCTCAACCTCATCTTTGTTAACAGATATAATTACTCTACTTTGAGCCTCTCCAAACCAAAATGAATCACTTCTTAAATTTGAGTCATCCTTAACTACTGAAAATCCAAGGTTATTTGAAATTCCACTTTCAAGCAGTGCGATGTATAGTCCTCCCTCAGAACAATCATGGGCTGATTTAACAACCCCCTTCTTAATCAAGTTCAATAAGTTGTCTTGAAGAGCCGCCTCGGCATCTAAATCAAAATAAGGACAAGGAGAATTTACTACCTCATGATATTTAACGAGGTATTGTGAAGAACTGATGTCATCTTTACTTTCCCCCAACATGATAATGATATCTCCTTCATTTTTAAAACTAAGAGTAGTGATGTGTTTTTCATCATCAATAATGCCAATCATACCAATAGTTGGTGTTGGAAAAACGGCATTCCCTTTGCTATCTTGATTATAAAAACTCACATTTCCGCCAGTTACTGGCGTTTGAAATTTCTCACAAGCAGCTTTCATTCCCATAATGGCATTTTTAAATTGCCAATAAACTCCTTTGTCATATGGATTACCAAAATTCAGGCAATTAGTAACCGCACTTGGGGATCCACCACTACAAACGATATTTCTAGCAGCCTCACTAACTGCAATGGCTGTGCCTTTTTCTGGATCAGCCCAAACATATCGAGAGTTACAATCCGTCGTGAGAGCTAAGCTTCTATCTGTATCTCTGATTTTTACCACAGCTGCGTCGCTTGAGCCATTTGTACTTTGGTTGATCGTACCCACCATAGAGTCATACTGCTCATAGACCCATTTCTTGGAAGCAATATTGGGCAGTGTACTAATGAATTTAGCAACGGCTAACAAATCATTTGGCTGATTAACATCATTGATATCAAAGGTGTTATTTTTTGCATAGTAAGCAGGTTCTTCCCATTCTCGATGATACACAGGGGCTCCTCCACCTAAAGCTAAACTCTCAGCAGGGATTTCTGCTTTTTTCTCACCGTCCATCCAATATTCTACATTCCCTGTATTGGTTACCTCACCGATAATATTATAGGTTAAATCCCACTTTTCAAGTATTTTTTCAATTTCATGCTCTCGACCTTTATGAACTACAGCCAACATTCTCTCTTGACTTTCAGAAAGCAAAATTTCCCAATCTTTCATGTTTGGTTGTCGAAGCGGAACTTTACTCAAATCAATTCTCATGCCCGTCTCCGACTTGGCACTCATTTCTGCAGTAGAGCATGTTATCCCTGCGGCCCCCATATCCTGTAGACCAACAACCGCTCCCGTTTCAATAATTTCCATAGTAGCTTCAAGGATTAATTTCTCCCAAAATGGATCGCCCACTTGTACAGCTGGCAAATCATCCATAGCATCTTCACCAATATCCTTACTCGCAAAAGCGGCACCTGCAATACCATCTTTACCTGTAGCTGCTCCAAAAATATAAACTGGATTTCCTTCACCTTCAGCGATTGCACTCACTTCGCCTCCCACCTTCATTATCCCAGCACTCATTGCATTAACTAGAATATTCGTTTCGTAACAATCATCAAAATAAACCTCTCCACCTACAGTAGGAATTCCAAAACTATTGCCATAACCACTAATCCCGTGAACAACCCCTTTTACAAGCCATTTGGTTCGGTCAGTTTCAATATTCCCAAAACGCAAAGAATTCAATTGAGCAATAGGTCGAGCCCCCATCGAAAATATATCTCGATTGATTCCTCCCACACCTGTTGCAGCTCCTTGATATGGCTCTAAAGCACTTGGATGATTGTGGCTTTCAATCTTAAAACAGCATGCTAGACCGTCTCCAATATCAACCAATCCTGCATTCTCTTCTCCCGCTTCCGCCAACATCATAGGCCCCTCCTTTGGTAATTTTTTAAGCCAAACAATAGAGTTTTTGTACGAACAATGTTCGCTCCACATAACCGAGTAAACACTCATCTCTGTAAAATTTGGTGTTCTTCCAAGAATTTCCTCAATTTTTTTAAACTCCTCTGCTGATAAACCAAGTTCTTCTGCTTGCTCGACTGTGGCTAAATTGGATGATGCATTCATTAGTTAATATCCTTGGGTGCGAATGTAGTATGGGGCATTTATTTACACCAATGCTGGGCATAAAATGTGAGGAGAGAATCTCATTTGGTCGTAATTGATTTTTTATTCTAATTTCGCAGTCAATAAAGGGGTGCTTTTTGCAAATTCAAAAGGCTGAGATGATACCCGAGTTGATTGAAATAAAATCAATGAGACCTGATGTAGATAATGCTACCGTAGGAATTATACAATACAACACTTGTATCTCTCAAGCTCCTGTGAATAAAATTAAAACAGGAATGAAAAAATTTACAACCATCTTATTTTTAACCATGACATCTGTATTTAGTTATGGTCAAAACACCTACTCTGCTCAAATTAAAAACATGCAAAACTTTGAATCAATTGGTTCGGCATTTGTTCAACTAGCAGATAGCAAAAACAACTATTCTACTTATTCTACTCCTAATGGATCTTTGAATATTACAGACGTGATACCTGGTAAATATAGAATTATCATTAGTCATATCGGATACAAAATATACCGTGATTCTGTAGATTTAACCATTAACCGCTCAGGTAAGGTATTCTTTCTAGAGCCTGAGATGAATTTCTTAGACGCAGCGATAATAACGAGTGTTCGAGCCAGTGAATACACTCCAACAACATTCACCAATCTAAATAAAGAAGAAATCATCCAATTTGATCAAAGTAAGGATTTTCCATTTTTACTCAATATGACACCCAGCACAGTTATATCATCTGATGCAGGGAATGGTATCGGTTATACTGGAATTCGCGTACGTGGAATTGATCCTACACGTGTGAATGTAACTGTGAATGGAATACCTATTAACGATGCAGAAAGTCAAGGGATGTATTGGGTAAATATGCCAGATATCGCTTCCTCAACTGAAAGTGTTCAAATACAAAGAGGAGTAGGAACAAGTACAAATGGAGCAGCCGCTTTTGGAGCAAGTGTTAACATCCGAACAGCAGATTTATCCAAAAAAGAGTTTACACGTATGACTTTAGGTGCTGGTAGTTTCAATACCCAAAGACTATCGCTCGAATATGGAACTGGACGTTACAAAAATAATTGGGCATTTCAACTTCGAGGAAGTCTCATCAACAGTGATGGATTCATCGATCGAGCAAACACAAACCTTCGATCAGCCAATCTTACTGCTGCTAAATATTGGGATAAATCTGTTTTCAAAACCAATATCATGTTGGGTGAAGAACGAACATACCAGGCTTGGAACGGGATACCTCAGCCTAAATTCAAAGGTGATATTGCCGAATTGAACCGATACGTTTCTTCACTATACATCGGTGGAGATGACTTATCAAATCTCCAAAATAGTTCAAGTAAAACCTTTAATTCATACACCTATGAAAATGAGGTCGATCAATACAATCAGAATCATTATCAATTCTTTTTTGACCATTCATTCTCCAAGCATTTAAAATGGAACTCTGCAGCTTATGTAACAACGGGTAAGGGATACTTCGAACAATTTAAGGCAGGTGAAGATGTAGCAGACTACGGAATCGATAGCATACACCCCAGCGGTGATACTTCTACTAGTGCCGATATTGTAAGAAGAAGGTGGTTAGACAACACGCTCATTGGAGGTTTGACCAGTGTAAACTTCCAAAAAAATAAACTGGATTTGACAGCTGGTGTGGGATATAATTCATACCAAGGAGAGCACTTTGGTGAAGTAATCGCCACACAATACACAAGCTATGAAGAAATAAAAACTCGTTATTATGATAACCCCGCAACAAAAACAGATGGGAATGCCTATCTAAAAGCAAGTTACAACTTCCGAAATTTCATTCCATATGTTGATTTACAGTATCGATTGATTGATTACACATTCGAAGGTTTAAATGATAGCCTTAATTTTTCAAACCAAACTGTTGACTACGGTTTTTTTAACCCCAAAGTAGGATTCACCTACCTGCATAATCATTCTACGTTTTATGGTGTATATGCTATTGGAAATCGAGAACCTGTTCGAGATGACTTTAGGAATAATAAACCGACTGCATGGCCTCAACACGAACAGCTAAATAACATTGAGATCGGATATAAATACCAGAAAAACAGAAAACAGTTCAATATCAACTTCTATGACATGCAATACACGAATCAACTGGTACTTACAGGTGCAGTGAATGATGTCGGTGAAGCTATTAGAACCAATGTAGATGAAAGTTACCGCCAAGGTGTTGAAATGGAATTCCAATATCCTCTATTCGATAAATTGCAAGCTGGAGGTAACCTGACTTTCTCTGAAAACAAGATTAGTACGTTTACAGAGTATGTAGGCGAATGGTCTGCACCCTATGGAATTAGAGATCGAGAATATGAAAATACCGACATCTCGTTTTCTCCTAATTTGATAACTGCTGCTGTATTGAGCTACAAAGTCAATCCTAATTTCACACTGACATCGCAAGCCAAGTATGTTGGGAAACAATACATGGATAATACGCAAAGTGACGAGAGAAGTCTAGATGCCTTCACAAATATTGATTTGTCATTGAATTATCAAACCAATGAAATCCCAGGAGTTCGTCAATTTACACTCGGTTTATATGTCAATAATGTACTGAATCAATATTATGCCCCAAATGGCTATACATTTAGTGGGTTCATTAACAACCAAAGGCAAGATTTCAACTATCTATATCCGATGGCTGGACTAAACTGCATGATAAAATTAAGTATGACGTTATAGAATAGATTCACCATCTAAATTGGTGGTTAAGACCTCGCTCATATAATCAAAAAAAGGTCGAACAGCTAGGTATGTTTTGTGAACTTCGTCCACAAATGAGCCATCCAAAACTTGCTCATCTGTGAACTTACGCAGAACATACCATTGTTTCTTTCTGATCCAATGAATGTTGGGGTGGTCTTTGTCAAAACCTCTTGGAGCAGTGGCAACACCTTCTCCAATCAATTCTCCAAAGTATTTCTTAAAATCAGAGGCCTCAATAATGGCATTAATCGTATCATCCATTTCGAATTCTTTGCGTATACGAAGTGTATCTTCTTTGTTAGGACCATAAAACCCACCCCCAATAAAGGTGTTTCCTGGTTGAAAACTAAAGTAATAGCTCCCTCTACGTTCTTCACCCAAACGCTTAAAATAACCACTGATGTTCGATTTATATGGAGACTTATCCTTACTAAATCGTACATCTCTATTTATTCGAAATAATTTTCCTAATTCAATACTGTCAGTAAGGTTTAATCTTGATTCCATGTCATTGGAAAAATCAACAATATTTTGCCTTACATTGGCATAGGATTTTTTATTTTCATGAAACCAAGGTCGATTATTATTTTGTGCTAAAAGCTTAAAAAAAGAAAATACTTCAGGTTCAATCATCATGCATTCAAAGATGCAATTATTTATTCGCAACCTTTCAATCGATTATTTTTTTCAATTCTATTTAATTTCAGTTATTTGCAACCTGCTAAAAAGCGAGTTATCGGGATGTAGCTTAGTCCGGTTAAAGTGCTGGTCTGGGGGACCAGAGATCGGAGGTTCGAATCCTCTCATCCCGACAATATAGGTCTGGTTCAAGAAATGAATCAGACTTTTTATTTAACAGCTAGTCAAACTTTGAGTTTGAATGAGATGTCAAATAAAAAGTAATGCTAGCGAGGAACGAGCTAAAGTATATACACTGTATTTCCCCACAAAGGGGAAATAGGATCATAAAATAATCCGCTCATCCTTACTTTGAAAATGTAAACTTTGAAATAACTGTTCTATTGGAGCGTATATCGAATAGAAACTCCAAAATCAGTTAATGCAGACGGGAATGAATTACTCGTAACCGGATTATTGGAGTTTCTATTGTAGAACATTCTGAAATTCAATGCATCATTAATCTTATAATCAATAGATGGTCTAATACTTACCGTTCTGATGCCTGCAGTTGGGATATAACTATCTTCTCCGTTGTTGCCCTCTAACGTACGGACTATAGTTATTCCATCACGTATAGAAAAATCAAAACGAACATTTAAATCATTTCTCAAAATAACCCTACTTCCATTCATCTTAATTGGCAATCGTAATCCTGTTGTTCGGTATCCAGCACCAATCACAATTTCTTTATTTCTAACTTCAACCATTCGAGCAGAAATCACATTCAACTGTAGGTTTCGAGATACTTTATACTCAAATTTTGCAGTCAACCCCTCTTTGGTTGTAACATCAATTCCTATCAACGGAGTTAGACGTTCTATAATGGATATCCCACTATTGAAACGATATTGCGTTTCTAGATTAGACCCTCGTTCTAGGGTATCTACACCATATAGTGGAGGCTGTTGGAATGAGCTAATATTTAATGTACTTGAATAACCATGAGAGATGGAAATATTACTAAAAATCTCTTTAAACATCTCTAGCTGTGTTAGCCCATTATAACTCACTCTCCAATTGGGGATAGGTAAGTTTTTGAATGGATTTAATGATGAGGTGCTTGCATTTTTACCACTGTATGCCGCAATAAAAGCATGGGTTAATACTTCTTGATGTTTGTTACTAAAACCAATAGGGAATCCAGTGCTATCATCAATTACATTTAGTTGATTCTCATAACGATTAGCATATGCCCCATCACCTGTAAACTCTCTAGCCTGAAGTCGTTGAGCAATCGTATATCGATTGTTTTTGAATTGGTCAAAAGCGGCAGAAGAATAATCATCATTTAACTTATCAAACATGGTACTCCATGTCCCAAATGAGGTGGTAAAAGTCCCCACTTCTGTATAAAACACATCATCAAAATCACCTTGCGATTCCGAGTACCTGAAGTTACTCGTCACATTAAAACTTTGACGCTTATTAAAGTTCACACTTATTCTAAACCCTTTAATCGGTTCTAACGTTGCTGA
>CERM01003142.1_pt1 | contig 15495 bp, 10 predicted proteins | sample 530791 | NCBI WGS metagenome assembly CERM01 (sample SAMEA2620970, study PRJEB7988) | marine metagenome | biome: marine biome (ENVO:00000447); feature: surface water layer (ENVO:00002042); material: "saline water (ENVO:00002010), including plankton (ENVO:xxxxxxxx)" | depth 5 m | reverse complement strand
ATTTCCGGGCCATTGTAAAGTGTTAGCGGCCGTATTAGAATGTTTCCCCGCTGCTGTTCGAGACATTGTATAATCCAGCCGGGCATGCGCCCGATGGCAAAGATCGGGACGTAGAGATCCATCGGAATACCATGCAGCTGATAGACAACACCAGAATAAAAGTCGACGTTTACATTCAGGCCGTGGCGCGCATAGGGTTTCATCGCATCGACGACGCCTTGCAAGATCTCATACCATTCCGGAGCACCCATTTCTTGGCCCAGTTTGCGCACGCCCTCGCGCATGTGGCGGGCGCGGGGATCCTCGGCACGGTAGACCCGGTGACCAAATCCCGTCACTGGTTCACGCGCCCCCCGTTTGGCTTTGACATAATCAGCCGCTTTGTCGGGGGTGCCAATTTCCATCACCATTTTCATTACATCTTCTGCAGCCCCGCCATGGGCTGGACCGGCCAACGTCGCCAAAGCGGTGACAACGGCGCCGTGCAGATTGGCCTCGGTGCCAACCGTCACCCGCGCGGCAAAACTCGACGCATTGGATCCGTGTTCGGCATGCAAGATGAAATCGACATCCGCCAGGCGTGCCGCATCCGCCGAGGGCACCTCGCCTTTCAGCATCCACAGCCAGTTGGCTGCATGCGACAGGCTGGGATCTGGTGCCACCGGTGTGCGTCCGTTGCGAAGCGCCTCATGGGCCGCAATGATCATCGGCAACTGGCTGGTCAGGCGTATCCCGTTTTCAATAAAGGCCTCTTCGCCGATTTGAAGACTTTGTGGCTCAAGCGCCGCCAGCGCCGATGTTGCCGTGCGCAGAACATCCATGGGATGGCCGGATTTTGTCGCCTCGATAATCTGGTAAATCTCTTGCGGCAGATGCCGAGCAGCTTTCAATCGGGCGTCAAAGTCAGACAGTTCCTTGGTGTTGGGTAATTCGCCAAAGATCAGCAGATAGGCGACTTCTTCAAAGGTCGCCTTGGTCGCCAGATCGTGGATTGAATACCCACGGTAACTCAACTCACCCTTACTGCCATCGATATGGCTGACACCTGAGCGTTCGAAATAGATGCCTTTTAGGCCACGGTTTATCTTGACGTTTTCGGTCATTGCTGTCTCCTACGACTGTACACGGAGGTATACATGTCGATTTTAGAAAAAATATATGCACGCGCCCGAGAGCGCAACGCAAAGGTGGTATTTCCCGAGTTGGGTGATCCCCGTGTGGCCAAAGCAGCGGCCCGTTTGCAGGCGGATGGGCTGTGCCAACCGATGCCGCTTACAGATATTTGCGATGCCCAGATCGAGGTTCTGACACAGGCGCGGGGGATGAAAGAAGCAATCGCCAGGCGTCTGCTGGCCAAACCATTGTATCGCGCCGCCGCGATGGTGGCGACTGGGCAGGCCGATGCAATGGTGGCAGGGGCAGACAGTGCGACGAAGCGGGTGATCGAGGCTGCTAGCATTGCCATTGGTCTGGATCCGAAGATCACAACTCCGTCCTCGTTTTTTCTGATGCTGTTTCCCGATGGGCGCAGTTTGATTTTCACGGATTGCGCAGTCAATGTTGCGCCGTCGCAGGACGAACTGATTGATATCGCTCGGGCAACTGCGGCGTCGGCACAGGGACTACTGGGCGCGCCCCGCGTTGCGCTGTTGTCATATTCAACGGGTGAGTCAGGCCAGGGGCATTCGGTAGACCTGACGCGCGGGGCCGCCAATGCACTGGCAGATCTGGGCATCGACAGTTTCGGTCCGATCCAGGCGGATGCGGCGTTGAACCAAGCCATTGCAGCCAAAAAAGGCGTGCAGTCTGGCGATTTTAACGTGCTGGTTTTTCCTGACTTAAACGCCGGGAATATCGGGTATAAGCTGTGCCAAGAACTGGCTTCAGCCCAAGCGTTGGGGCCTTTTTTGCAAGGCTTTCGCAAGCCGGTCTGCGATCTCAGCCGAGGCGCGTCTGTTGAGGATATTGTGGCGGCAACTGCCGTGACTGTGGCAACAGGGTAACTCATGCAGTGTCCCTGAGAATTGACAATGTGTCGGCTGCGATCATGCGCTCTTCCTGCGCCGGCACGACCCAGATTGCCACCTTTGAGCTGTCCGCGTGCAGCCGGGTTTTGCGCCCGTGGTTGGCATCGACATCAAGGCGAACCCCGGCCCATTCCAGACCGCGCAAAATGCGGGCGCGCACACCAATAGCGTTCTCGCCAATGCCGCCGGTAAAAGCGATTGCATCGATCCCTTCCATTGCGGCAATCAAAGATCCCGCATGGCGCAGGCTCCAATAGCAAAAGTGTTCAATTGCAAAGGCGCTGTCGGCCGAGGCATCCAGCATCAGGTTGCGCATGTCAGATTTACCGCCCGACAGGCCCAAAAGGCCGCTTTCATGGTTCAAGATAGCCTTTGTGCGTTCCAGCCCATTGTCGGCGACCAGACGCAGGACCGCATTGGCATCGATGCCGCCAGAGCGCGTGCCCATTGTCAGCCCGTCCAGTGGCGAATATCCCATCGTTGTTGCGACCGAATGACCGTTTAAAATAGCGCACAGACTGGCGCCATTGCCAAGGTGGAACGCCAACAGGCGTGAGGGAAGCTTCTGGTCTGACACGAGGGGTAATGTCTGGGTCAAAGACGCATAGCTTAGGCCGTGAAACCCATAACGGCGGATGCCTTTGGTCTCGATCATGCGCGGGATCGCATAGCGGGTCGCCACGGTTGGGTTGGTGGCGTGAAACGAGGTGTCAAAGCTGGCGTATTGCGGTACATCCGGCGCCAATTCAGACAGCATATCAATTGCGGCTAGATTATGGGGATTGTGCAGAGGCGCCAGCGGTGTGCAATTGTTGATCTCGGCACGCACCTCTGGAGTAAGACGGACAGGCTGTGTCAGTTTGGCGCCACCATGCACCACGCGGTGGCCAACGGCTGCCAGAGCCTTAAGGTCGAAGCCCCGCGTTTTCAACCGTTCCAGTACAGCGCTCAGGGCGGCACGATGGTCAATAAAGGGGGTGTTTTCGACATCTGTTCCGATGGTTAGTTTCGAAACCTCGCCGATACCTTCTGCAATCCCTGAGAGGGTTTGGTTGAGGTGGCCATCAAAAAGGGCAAACTTTATGGACGAAGATCCTGCGTTGAGAACCAGAATGTTGGGGGCGTCTGCTTGATGCGCCATATCACGCGTCACGTCTGTGGGGGGGCGCCATCAGGCATTTGACAGCTTGCCTGATGCGCCCTCTTTGCCCAGACGAAAGGGATCAGAACAGCCCTGCTGGGCTGATCTGAGTCTTGGCGTGTCTCTTTCTTGCAGAGGGTCATACTCGCCTCCCGTTTCGGTGTCGACGCGGTCTTATTCGACCGTTTGCACTCGCATATCGTCTGCGCTGATGCCTGCCACTGCGACAGGGGCCTTCATCGCGTCGCGGCGGAACGGCTCGCCCAGCTCTTGGTTGATCATCGCCTCGATCAGCGTGGTCTTGCCGTGTTTCATCTGGTCTTCAACGGCCGTGTGTAGCGCCGCTGTCAATTCGTCCATTGTGCGCGCTTGCACGCCTTGAAGACCGCAGGCTTGCGCGATACCGGCATAGGACACTTTGTCATCCAATTCGGTGCCGATGAAGTTATCCTCATACCACAGGGTAGAATTGCGCTTTTCGGCGCCCCATTGGTAATTGCGGAAGACAATCATCGTCACAGCCGGCCATTCTTCCCGGCCGATTGCGGTCAATTCGGTCACAGCAATGCCAAAGGCGCCGTCGCCTGCAAAGCCGACAACCGGAACATCAGGACAGCCGATTTTTGCACCGACAATCGATGGCAGCCCATAGCCGCAGGGACCAAACAGGCCCGGGGCCAAATATTTGCGACCGTCTTCGAACGACGGATACGCGTTACCGATGGCACAATTGTTGCCGATATCAGAGCTGATAATAGCCTCTTTGGGTAAGGCGCTCTGGATGGCGCGCCACGCTTTGCGCGGGCTGAGCCATTCGGGCTTGCTGGCGCGGGCGCGCTGGTTCCAAGTGGTGCCGGGATCATCGTCTTCGTGATCCATGCTGGACAATTGCTGTGCCCAAGCCGATTTGGTCTGAGCGATTGTAGCTTTGCGCTCGGTGCGGCCACTGTCGCCTGCGGTATCAGACAGTTTCTCCAATAGGGCCGATGCCACGTTTTTAGCATCGCCAATGATCCCTACCGTAACTTTTTTGGTTAGGCCAATCCGGTCTGGATTGATATCCACTTGAATAATTTTGGCATCTTTGGGCCAGTAGTCGATACCGTATCCCGGCAGTGTTGAGAACGGGTTCAAGCGGGTGCCAAGGCACAGGACGACATCCGCCTTTGAAATCAGCTCCATGCCGGCTTTCGAGCCGTTGTATCCCAGCGGTCCGGCAAACAGGGGATGCGACCCGGGAAAGGCGTCATTGTGTTGATAGCCGACACAAACTGGCGCGTCGAGGCGCTCGGCCAGTTTGATACTTTCGTTGATGCCATTTGCCAATATTACCCCCGCGCCATTCAGAATGACGGGCGTTTTGGCCGACGAGAGCAGGTCCGCGGCTTGTTGTAACGCGGTGTCCCCGCCTCTGGGCAGCTCGAAAGTGACCATTTCCGGCAGGTCGATGTCGATCACTTGGGTCCAGTAGTCACGCGGCATGTTAATCTGCGCCGGTGCACTCATCCGCTTGGCGTTTAGGATCACGCGGTTCAGCACTTCCGCGACGCGGCTCGGATCGCGTACTTCTTCTTGGTATGCAACCATGTCTTCAAACAATGCCATCTGCTCGACTTCTTGGAAACCGCCCTGACCGATGGTCTTATTGGCCGCCTGTGGTGTCACCAACAGCAAAGGTGTGTGGTTCCAATAGGCAGTTTTCACCGGTGTCACAAAGTTCGTAATACCAGGACCATTTTGCGCAATCATCATGCTCATCTTGCCGGAAGCGCGGGTATAGCCATCGGCCATCATACCGCCGGATCCTTCATGGGCGCAGTCCCAGAAGTTGATCCCGGCCTGGGGAAACAGGTCGGAAATCGGCATAAAGGCCGAACCGATAATCCCAAAAGCATGTTCAATCCCATGCATCTGGAGGGTTTTTACAAAGGCTTCTTCGGTGGTCATTTTCATTTCTGGGTACTCCTGTACAGGCCGGCCGAGTGAGTCGGTTTGTCTCAAATCTTGCGCCAAGATCTACGGGGTCGGATAAAACTCTGTTAGGGCCAGATGTAAAGCCCCATTAAGACCAATTAGGTGAGCTCGCTCGCAATTTTTGCCACCCCCTCGCCGATGCGTTCGGCACCAATCGAGGAATAGGCGAGGCGGTAGAATTGTTGTGGTGGGTTAGGTTGGGCAAAAAACGAATGCCCCGGCTCAATCAACACGCCTTTAGGGACTAACTTATTGGCTAAGTCCCGCGTATCCACCCCGTCTGGGGCCTGCATCCAGAACGATGATCCGCCGAAATAAGCCCGACCTGCCACCGCCAAGCCACAGGTTTTAATTGCATCATCCATCACGCGGCGCCGGTCCGAGAGCATACGGCTCATTTTTCGGATCAGTGCGTCGTAATGACCCAGAGACAGGAAATAGGCTGCGGTGCGCTGGATGTGACCAGGGGGGTGGCGCAAGACGCTGGCACGCAGGGCGCGGGCTTCTTTTATAAACGGCTCAGATCCGACCAGATAGCCCAGCCTGAGACCCGGAAAAAGTGATTTTGAAAAGCTTCCAACATAAATCACTCGACCATCGGGATCGAGCGATTTCAATGCGGGCGAAGGCGCCGAAAGAAACGACATTTCGAACTCGTAATCATCCTCGACAATCAGCGCATCCTGCGCGCGAGCGCGCTTTAACAAGGCCATACGCCGCTCAATCGGCATCGTTGCGGTCGTGGGACATTGATGGCTTGGCGTGGTAAAGATGACGTCCACATCGGGGGGAATTGCATCGGGTGGCAGGCCGTGCTCGTCGACATCAATCACAGCCAGATGACACCGAGACTGCGTGAGGATATCACGCAAAGCATGATAGCAGGGGTTCTCAATCGCGGCTTTGCGGCGTTGTGTCAGCAATACCTGAGCGGTCAACCACAGGGCATTCTGGGCTCCGAGTGTGACCAGTATTTCTTCCGGGCGGGCAATGATGCCGCGCCGGGGCAATGTGTGCCGTGCAATAAACTCAACCAGTTGCGGATCATCCTGATCGTAATAATCAGTGGTCAGCGCGGTGAAGTTTTTCTGACCCAAAGCCTGTAGAGCGCACATGCGCCAATTGGCGTGGTCAAACACTGTGGGATCGGCTTGGCCATACACAAAGGGATATTTGAACTTTGCCCAATCTTGTGGTTTTTCCGGGGTCGCCCCACCTGTAAACTTTTGTCCGATCGCCCGGGACCAATCGACGCCATCACTTCGCGGTCGGTTGGGGGGTACGGATGGGGGGTCCGGCGCGTTTTGCGAGACATAATACCCCGAGCGGCCTTTTGAACTGAGATAGTCATTTGCCAGAAGTTCGGTATAGGCCAGCGTCACAGTGATTCTGCTGACCCCAAGATGCAGCGCCAGCTTTCGCGTTGAGGGCAGTTTTTCTCCGCGGCGAAATCGCCCCGATAGGATGCCTTCGGCAATCATTTGCTGAATACGGGCTTGCAGGGTGCCCTGCGCCTCGGGGATTAGGAAAAAGGTTTCAATTGGGATTGCCATGGCTTAGCATAGTCTGGCCATAACTGTATTGCAAACTGGTATTAATTTTAACGCACTCCAAGTCTGGTAAGCCCAAGTCTGAAATGATGAGATAGATGGTACAGCCTTTTAATTTACAGGCTGTAAGCTGGAGTGCTTGATCACGGTTTCGAGACGCTCACAGGAAAGAGCGTCTCGAAATAATCATAAGATCGATTTAGCCAAAGACCCGTGTCAGCGCGCCATCCACCGCTGTGAGTATTTCGTCAATATCGTCTTTTTTCGCAATCAGAGCCGGGCTGAAACACAGCGTGTTGTTAAAGCCGGGAAGCGAGCGGTTGGTCGCCCCGATCACAACGCCCTGCGCCATGCAGTCTCCAACCACTGCCTGCACCTTTTTCTCATCCATCGGAGTTTTGTCTTCCCGATCGGATACCAGTTCGGCCCCAAGGAACAGACCCTTGCCGCGCACATCGCCGATTACCTTATGGCGTCCCATCAAGTCGGTCAGGGCGTCCAGCATATAAGTGCCCATCTGGTGGGTGTTCTCAAGAAGGTTCTCGTCTTCGATGATGCGAAGGTTTTCCAGTGCCGCCGCTGGCCCTGCAGTGCACCCGCCAAAGGTCGAGATATCGCGGAAATAGTTCATTGGGTCCGACGCGTCGTCCTTGAACAAGTCAAATACTTTTTCCGAGGTCACCAGACAGGCAATTGCAGCGTATCCTGAGGCGACGCCTTTGGCCATGGTCACCATATCCGGCTCGACGCCGTAATGTTGATAACCGAACCACGTGCCGGTGCGGCCCACGCCACAAACGACCTCATCGATATGCAGCAGTATATCATATTTGCGGCAAATTTCTTGAACGCGCTGCCAATAGCCTTCGGGTGGGGTGATCACACCACCGCCGGCTGTTACCGGTTCAAGACAGATTGCGCCGACTGTGTCGGGACCTTCGCGCAGAATAACCTCCTCAATGGCATCTGCAGCGCGTTCCCCATAGTTTTCGACATCCCATTGTTTGCGGTATTCCAAACAATGCGGGACTTTCACAAAGCCGGGCGTATAGGGGCCATAATGCGCGTTGCGTTCTTCTTGACCGCCCGCCGATAGGCAAGCGATTGTCGTACCATGATAGTCGCGGTCACGGTACAGAATTTTGTGTTTTTTGCCGCCATAGCGTTTATGGGCGATCTGGCGTACCATTTTAAAGGCTTTCTCGTTCGCTTCTGAGCCTGAATTGGTATAGTAGACCCGCGATAGTCCCGGCATTTTTGAGATCAGCTTTTCGGCGAATAGCGCGCCGGGGATAGAGCCCGCAGAGCCGGCAAAATAATTGAGCTTTATCAACTGGTCGCGCACTGCATTCGCGATGCTCTCGCGGCCATAGCCGACATTAACTGTCCAGACACCGCCCGACACCGCATCGATATGCTCTTTGCCGTTCTGGTCCCAAACCCGCATGCCCTTGCCCTCGACGATGATCCGGGGTTCGGCATTTTCAAACGGTTTATGCTGCGTCAGGTGGTGCCAGATATGGGCGCGGTCGGCCTCGACCACCTTGGAAATGTCATTGTCGCGAAGTGTGCCGTCCATGATATGTCTCCTCATGTTGGGGCGCGTGGATATGTGTTCGATTCGTGAACCTAATCATATTTAACACAGCCAAAGTTTTTCGGGTTTCGTTAGGGCCAGTTGCAAAAGAGACTTAAGGCCAAATTTACAGGCCAGCCCAAGGCTTGTGCAATGTTAAGAAGGGCCACCCCTGAATCAAAAGGACGACCCCGATGTTTTTAAACGATATGAGGTACAGTTTAAAGGTATGCGCCCTCAACCTTTGCCCCGCCATGGAATAGTCTTTGTAATGACCCAACGCATGATGAGATCGAACGCCAGCCCTAAAATGCCCATGATCAAAATTGTCACCCAGATCAATTCATAATCCGAAACTGTACGGGCGACGTTTTCAATAAAGCCGACCCCGGTGGTGCCAGCCAGCATTTCCGCTGCCACCAAAGTGCCCCAACAGACGCCGATTGCGATGCGTATACCCGTCAGGATTTCAGGCAGAGCGTTGGGCAATATCACGTTGCGTAAGATTTGTCCGTTTGTGGCCCCCAGCGAGTGCGAGGCCCTTATTTTTGACAATTGGGTGCCAGAGGCCCCGGTGCGGGCCGATATCACCATGATGGCAAATGCGACCATAAACAGCAGGAAGATCTTCCCGTCATCTTGAATGCCGAATATTGTCAGGATTAGCGGTGCCCATGCCAATGGCGGCACCGGACGGTACAGTTCTATGAGCGGATCAAAAAATGACTTGAAGAACTTTGAAACGCCCATGTAAATGCCCAAAGGCACCCCGAATAAAATCCCCAATCCCAAGGCGACCAGCACACGGAACATCGAATCCCAGACGTGGCCATCAAACATCGGTACAAAACCGAGGTTCACATCGCCCTGCGCGAGGGCCAGAACCTTGTCTTTGAAATTTGGCGTGACGGTGCCGTCTGCGGCATGTCTGGCATACTCTCCGGGCAGGACGTCGGCGATCCAATCGGGCATGGCCATCGCCACCACGTCGCCAACGGGCAACCATTTCCACCAAAACAGTGGAATTCCTTTAAAGCCCCCATCGGCCTCTGTGTTGGGGCTTGCGAGTTTCCAGAAAGTCGCCACAACATCGGTAGGCTTCGGGAGCCATCGGCCCGAGCCTTGCTCGGTACATTGTGTGCGCGATTTTACTATGCCGTCCCCAGGGAAAAACAGGGTCTCAATCGTACCCAGCTGGCCGCGGGCTTGATTTTTTGCACTGTCGAGGGTGGCAATTGCTGTATTGATCCCTTCCAGCGATTCCGCCGGGAAGATGATACCGTCATCTAGGCGTTTAAAAATACGCTCGACCGCTTTTAGATACGCCTTGCGGGCCGTTGCGGTGTCTTCGTCAAACGTTCCTGATTTCGTGACTTTTTTCAGCCCGTCAATGCGGGATCTGATATCAATGACCAGAGCGTCATTCTGTGCGGGATTATTGCGGATTTTTATGAAGCGCGCCGCCAATGCCTGCGCGTCCAAAGCGACTGAGTCAAACAAGACACCTCTTTCGGTGACTGGCAACATTGGGATTTCGATATGCGTGGTGCCCCATCCGGGTTGCGCCAGTGCGTCTGCAGAGGGCGGGGTGCCCTGCGGCCCGGCTTTGAGTTGGGTGCTGAGGCCAACTAAATCTTCCGCCAAAGCTTGCAATTGATCCTGTGCGGCATCGCTCAGATTGGCCGGGTTCGACGAATTGGCCATAAGACGCCGGGTTTCGCCGATCAGCGCATAGAGTTCTGTTTGCTCATTTGGGGAAAACGCAGAGGTGGGCATTTGTGATTGCAACTGCGTCAATTGATCTGAGTTGCGTGCAACGAGTGTCGTGGATTTGTAATAGCGCGATCCCAATGGCAATGCGGCTTTGATCGGCGAAATTGCCTCTTCGAGCTTTGCCACCTGACACATCTCGTTGGCCGCATTAGGAAAATAGGCACGGCCAACGCCCCACGAAAAGTAAAACCAAACCAGTAACAGCGCAGAGATGCCGCAAACCGACCAATACCAGCCGCCTTTCGTGCGCTCAGGGTCGCCAAAGACCGCGTCTTTTGCGCTTAGCTTTGCCTGTTTTCTACCGATGAAAATCGACGTGATGAACATAATCGCCAGTGCGAAAATGACCACGGCCGCAATCGTAGCACGGTTATCTGACATCCATTCAAGCACGGCCCATAATCTCTTCTTCCATGTTCCAGATCATTGTCAGGATTTCCTCTCTGACGTCGGCAAATTGGCTGTCTTGCTTAATCTCTCGCAGAGACTCTGTTAGGCCACGCTCGGCAAAAGGTAGGTTATATTCTTTGTGAATGCGCCCTGGGCGCGGCGCCATGACGAACAAACGTTCCCCCAGTAACAGCGCCTCTTCGACCGAATGGGTGATGATCATGATCGTCTTGCCAGTCTCTTTCCAAAGGTCCAGCACCAGTGACTGCATCTTTTCGCGGGTCAGCGCGTCCAGTGCGCCAAGCGGTTCATCCATTAAAATGACATCGGGGTTGTTGACCAGACATCGCGCAAGCGCCACCCGCTGCTGCATACCGCCGGACAGTTGATACGTCGGTGTGTCACCAAATCCTTGAAGCCCAACAATATCGAGCCATTTTTCCACAAGTTCGGCGCTTTCTTGTTTATCTGTGTTTTTCATGCGCAAGCCAAAGTCGACATTTTTAGCAACCGTCAGCCATTCGAATAAAGCGCCTTGTTGGAACACCATACCGCGTTCCACTCCAGGGCTTTTGATCACATCTCCGCCCAGTGAAATATAGCCTCCCGTTGGGTTGATAAAACCAGCAATCATGTTGAGCAACGTAGTTTTGCCACAGCCTGATGGCCCAAGCACGGCAAGTAATTCTCCTTTTTTCAAGGTGAAATTTATGTCTTTCAGGGCCTCGACCTTCCCTCCGGTCTGGGGGTTGGTAAAGGTCATGCAAAGATCGTCACAGATAAGATTTGCCATAAAGCCTCTGGTTATAAACGGGTCCCAATCAAGCCGCCTTGACGACTGGTGTCGGGCCTTTGACTAAGGGGATCGAACGATCTCAGTTAGCGCCAGATCTATCCTCAGCTTAAGGCCAGTATTTGGTTTAGCGCGCCTGGTAAAAAGCCGTCTCAATATATGAAAAAGGAGGCCGTCGTTCGGGGCCTCCTGTAAAGTTTTTTGCCGTTCAAGGTTTAGTCTAGGAACGAGGCATCGATTGTTTTAGCAATGGAGGTACCATCAGAGGCGTCAGAAAATACGACACCCAAGGCGGCTGCTGCACCGGCTGCAACACCGTCCGGACCAAAGAACTTGGTCTTTTGATCTTCTTCAGACAAGAAAATCATGCCTTCCATTTGCGATCTGGTATCTTCAACGCTCATGCCAGCGTCTTTTGCAACCTTTGCAAGCTGCTCGTCAGTAAAGGCCCAAGCTTTATTTGCCTCATCGGTCACGTCAAGAAATGTTCTCAAAAGATCAGGATTTTCGGTGGCAAATTTTTCGGTCACGGAGACAACGTCAAAAGATCCGATGCCGGCTTCGACCTTTTGCTCCGAGGTCATGATTGGGGTGCCGACTTCACCGGCCGCCTTTGAAGAGTTGCCGCCAAAAATACAGGCCATATCGACAGAGCCGTCTGCCAGTGACACAGCACCGTCTGCTGGTGCCTGATCAACGATTGTCATTGTCGACATGTCAACGTCCAGATGGTTCATGTAACTTTTAAATGCAAAGTCGGCCATGGTGTTCAGTGGCACGGCAACGGTTTTACCCTCTAACTCTGAGGCGTTTGAGGCGTCAATGCCGAGACCATTTTTCACGAAACAATCATTCGCTTCATACATCATCGCCACGGCAACCATTTTCAACGGTGCGCCTTGTTGAATCGCGGTTACAAACGGGGCAAGACCTTGTGAGTAAGAGATGTCGATGTCACCGGATAGCATCGCTTCGGTCATCTGAACGCCGGTTGAAAAGTCAGTCCAGTTCACGTCGACACCCATGGCGTCGTCATAGGCTTTGTCAACCTTTGCGATTTGGTTTGGGGACGCCCATTCCAAGAAGAACGCGGCGTTGACGGAATCTGTTGCATAAGATGCAGAGGCAGTTGCCATAACGGCAGCGCTTGCTGTTGCCAGAATGGCGGCTTTGAGATTGTGCTTCATTTTTAACTCCCTAAATGAAAGAAAGTAGATCAGCTCCAATTTGCTTTTGACGGCAAGACCGCCGACCCGCTTTCGCGAAACGCTTAACACGGCTGCAGATGCAAATCACCTTAAATTTTATAAAGGAATCTTATTTTTCTTACTTAATTAATAATGTTAAATTATAAATAATCGAATGCCATGGCTTAATGACACACCAACTCCTAATTTTTACGTCATAGCGCCGAGGTTACGACTGGTACAGGCGTTTGACCAGATGGTGCAAAACCAATCGCCCGCAATCAATCTACTTACCGCGTAATAGTTTGAGAATTCAGCGATAAAAAATTGAGCTGAAGGTTTTGCAACAGGGATGGCGCGGCCTGCGTCCTGATATAAAATATCGTTTCTTGCCGCGCGTGGTGCTTGTGGCGGTTGGCACATAAAGATCTTTCGAATAGTTTTGGCAAAAGTGTTATTTTCACGTGAGAGGTCATCTTTTAGTTCGTTTCGCCATTTATTGAGCACAGCGGCGCCCTTGCCTCTGGACGGAGGCGTTTTGGCGGGTTACTCAGATTCATGTCATATTCTGAACGTCTATTTCTTACTGAATTATTTAATGCTGCAGTCAGCGCGGCCGACCCTAAAAGGGCGCTGTCTCGTTTCCTACCGGTCAAACCCAAAGGACGCACTGTGGTTATTGGTGCCGGCAAAGGTGCCGCTCAACTGGCGTCTGCCTTTGAAGAACTATGGGATGGCCCGCTGAGCGGAGTGGTGGTGACGCGCTATGGGTTTGCGGCTCCGTGTCAACACATCGAGGTACTGGAAGCGTCTCATCCGGTGCCCGACGCAGCTGGCCTTGCGGCGAGCGCTGCGCTATTTGAGGCGGTCGGCGGCCTCGGCCCAGATGATTTGGTGGTGGCCTTAATCTGTGGGGGCGGGTCGTCTTTATTGCCCGCGCCGGTGGCGGGCTTGTCGCTGAGCGATGAGATTGCTCTGAACAGGGCTTTACTGGCCTCGGGTGCGCCGATTTCAGCGATGAATGTCATCCGCAAACAGATCAGCCAGATCAAAGGCGGTCAATTGGCTCGTGCAGCAGCGCCTGCCAAAGTGGTCAGTTTGATCGTGTCAGATGTGCCGGGGGATGACCCTGCGCAAGTTGCGTCCGGACCCACGGTTGGCGATGCAAGCGGCCCGGCGGATGCTCTGGCAGCGATCCGAACCTATGATATTGAGCTGCCGCCTAATATTCAAAACTTTATTGAAAGTCTGCCTCGGACGGCACCTGCGACAGAGCCGGTGACCGGCAATGAGGTGCATATTATTGCCTCGGCAAACAAGTCATTGGAAGCGGCGGCTGAGGTTGCGGCCGCTCAGGGTATTCCCGCAGTTGTTTTGTCGGATTCGATCGAGGGCGAGGCACGGGAAATCGCGAAAATGCATGCGGCGATTGCGGGTCAAATTGCAGATCGAGACCGCCCGTTCTCAGCACCGGTTGTGCTGTTGTCCGGTGGTGAGACCACGGTGACAATAGCAGGGCCGGGGGGGCGTGGTGGGCGCAATACTGAGTTTTTATTGTCGTTTGCCCGCGAGATTGAAGGTCGCAAAAACATCTATGCGCTCGCGGCTGATACGGATGGTATTGACGGCTCTGAGGATAATGCTGGCGCGTTCTGCGATGGCCGAAGTTGTGCAGAGATGCGTGGTGTTGGCACGGATCCTTCCGACGCCTTGCTTGGCCATGATGCTTGGTCGGCGTTTCAGGCCATTGATTCGCTTTTTGTCAGCGGGCCAACTGGGACCAATGTTAATGACTTCCGGGCGGTTTTCATTTCATCTGACCAGACATGATCTTGGACTATCCTGCGTAGATGACCTCTGTTTTTCAAGACGATTGCTGTGGTAAGATCGCGCGACGGCCACGGTTGTCAGAGGGACCCCAAGCGGTCTGATAGCATAGATTTTGAGTTTTGGATCAGTTCTTGGACCTCATCGGGAAGACGCTGACATGTGTCGGTGTCTTGAGATTTTGCTGCAGTTTCGAATTCGTTCAGCAAACGCTGCACCGAGGTTGCGCCGACCACTGCTGCAAAACCGGCGGCCTTATGAGCTGTTTGGGCCGCGGCAAGAAAATCACAGTCGCTGACCTGCTGCCTCATCGTCGTCACTGCGGTCTCACACTCTTCGACAAATTGGCTTAGATAATTTTCTAAAGTGGAAGTGTCCAAAAGCTCGAACAGAGCATCGAATACTTCGATATCAATCAAGTCGGTTTTTGACTGTGTCATGGTTGCAATCTCTTTGATGCTGTCGCTTGGCGATACCAGCGGCTGTTGGCGGCGCAGATAGGCGCGGTACAAGGCGGACCTAAGCGCCTTTTTATTGACAGGTTTGATGATAAGATCATCCATCCCAGCGGCCAGAAATTCTTCTATCTGCTCTGGTAAAGCGTGAGCTGTGAGCCCGATTATTGGAACTGTGTTATGCTCGGATGACTGTCGGATAATTTTGGTCGCGGTAATCCCGCTCATATGTGGCATACTGATATCCATCAAAATGGCATCAAAGTGCCCTTGTTGCGCAAGGTCAATTGCCTCTTGCCCATCTTTTGCTTCGACGATGTCATGCCCATCTAGGTGGAGCGAAGCAATGAGCATACTGCGGTAAATTTCATCATCTTCTGCGATCAAAAGCCGAAGTGGTTTTTCAAGCTCAACTTCAGATGTTTCTTTTGGCTCTTTGGCCGGAGGTGCGAAGGCGCTCTTTATATCTGCTTTTGTGGAGGTTTGAACCAATGGGAGTTCGAGCTTTACGGAAAATTTTGTACCTTGATTGACGGCGGTATCTACAAAAACCTGTCCGCCCATGATCTCGGCTGCCCGTTTGGCAATGCCTAGGCTCAGACCAGATCCACCACCCGTTTTTGTATAGGCAGTCTCCAAAGATTTGAAATTTTCAAAGACCGGCTGCATGTCGACGATCGGAATACCGGAACCGGTGTCACTGATCATAATGTCGATTTTTAGGGTGCCGTTCTGGGTGTCAACATCTGTTGATAATGCCACTTCTATTTTGCCGAATTTATTGAACTTTACTGCGCTGGTG
>CERM01011620.1_pt1 | contig 16094 bp, 23 predicted proteins | sample 530791 | NCBI WGS metagenome assembly CERM01 (sample SAMEA2620970, study PRJEB7988) | marine metagenome | biome: marine biome (ENVO:00000447); feature: surface water layer (ENVO:00002042); material: "saline water (ENVO:00002010), including plankton (ENVO:xxxxxxxx)" | depth 5 m | reverse complement strand
AAAATAAAACATAAGGAAAATTAAAATGTTTGCAAACGACAATAATGAAAAAAATATTAAAACATACGCCAATCTTTTACAAAACATAAGAGAAGATAAAGAAGGTATCGATGAAGCTACTTCAACACCTGTTGTTCCACGAAAAAGTAAGAATGACGCGGACTATTTATGGGGAAAGCCGAAGAATTCTGTGCACGCACAGGCTCATCAACACTCCAAAGTGATTCATACTATACTTGACCGTTACGATCCGGATCATCCGTCGAGCCGTCCGGACGGAAGTCATCTTCGTAAAGGTACTACTGAATTAGCACAATTAGAGCACCATCATAATAAACTGGCTGACATACATCAAGCGCATGCAACTCTTCACTCCATTGCCGGAAATCACGATGCGGCAGATGAACATGAGCGCATTGCGACCGATCACCGTGGCGCTGCACATGTATCGAATCATCATGAAATGCGCTACACGCGAACCGGAAATCGTGAATCTCATGAAGAGTTTAACCATTACTCTGGCAGGACCATTAGTGATGGTGATGAGATTTTAAGAGATCATCCAATTACAGCTAAAATGTTAAAAATGCCAACAGTTAAAAGAAAATGAAACCATTTAGAAAATTCATAACTGAAGAAAAACATGGCAAACTTAATGTTAAGCCTGAGCAAAAAGTTATGAGTTATCTTAAAAAATATAATATTCCTGATGATACTGGTGTGGCTAATTATGGAATAGATTTTGGTCCAAATGGTGGCAAGGTACAGTCGACTGATAGTTATGTTAAAATTCCTATAGCTAGAAAAACTCAACGGGAGGCAATTCCAGAAAAAAATCATCCTTCAGTTGATAAATTATTAGCTGATATTGAGAAGGGTGCTTTTAAACATCCTCGCTTAATTAGCTATAATGTTGGAGATACTTATCGAGAAGGTAAAACTGCTCTTGTTATATATTTTGCTAATAGAGTAGCAGTTGGAAAACCAGCTGCGCTTTATCACTGGACAAAAACCGCAAATGTTGATAGTATATTAAAAAATGGATTAAAACCTTCTTCAGGAGATTGGGTAATTAGTGGTTCAAAGGTTGCATATGTTGCAACGTTCCTTACTGAAAAACCAAAGCGTTTAGCCAGAGTTCGAGGATTTACGCATTTTAAAGAGCCGACATGGACATTATTAAAAGTAGATCCTGGTAATTCTAAACTTTACGTTGATGAACATAGATTTGATCCTGATCCAATTAACTGGATAGTATATGATGTTATTTCAAAAGATAATATAGAAGTAGTAAAAGATATTAAAGCAAATAGGCAAATAAAATGAAAACATTTAGAGAGCTATTAGAAAATAAAGAACATGAATATAATAATGAAGGCGGCATGTCTAAAGGTCAACTTAAGACCATGATTGATGCTGCTCAAGAGTTACATGATATGCTAAGTGATAACGATAATATGCCTGAGTGGGTTCAATCAAAAATTACAAAAGCCACCGATTATATTGATACAGCTCGTGACTATATGAAGAATGAAATAAAAACAGAATCAGTTAATGAAAAAAAATCTGAAACTTGGGAAGCCGGTTATAAAAGACGTGTTGTAAAGACAACTGATCCTGAACATAAAGAAAAAGGCCATAACTGGAGAATTAAAGGTAAGGAAAGACCTAATATTTCTATTAAACTATTTAAAGAAAAGCCTTCACAGGCGCAATTTAACAAGCAAATGAGAAGAGTTGCTGGTCATGAGTTTGGAGGATAACAATGGATACTTTTAAACAATATATTTCTGAACGTGGGGCAGATTCTAAAGGGCATTTTAGAGCAACTGATAAAGGTGCTGGTATGACTCAAAAAGGAGTTGATGCTGCTAATAGAAAAAGTGGAGGGAATTTACAAACCGCTGTGACCGGTAAAGTAAAAGCCGGTAGTAAAGATGCAAAAAGACGGAAATCATTTTGTGCTCGTATGAGCGGTATGAAAGGCCCTATGAAAGACGAAAAGGGTAGACCAACAAGAAAAGCAATGTCGTTAAGGCGTTGGAAATGTTAATTAGTAGTATAGAACTGGAATACCCATATGGTCACAGACAATAGATCGGAAAAGCGTTTGGATAGAATCGAAGAAAAGATTGATAAACTAACAGACGCTCTAGTAAATATAGCTAGATTCGAAGAAAAAATGGATGCTTATAATAAGTATCGAGATGATTCATGGAATAGAATGAATAAATTTTCGGAGAAGCTTGATTGTATTGAAAGAAAAGTAAATGAAAACGCTAATACCGTTCACGTGATTAATAAGTTATTTTGGGCTATGATTGTTGCGGCTATTGGATCCGCAATTGCTCATTTTGGAATGATGTAAATTCAATAAAAAAATTGTATAAATAGAACTATAATATCCAAGCTTGTATAAATGGAGACAAAAATGGAAACGAAAGATTTAAATAGCATAGGCTTGGCATATCTTCAGATGGTCGAGAAAAGAAATACTGAAGCAAAGAAGAATCATGCTAAAGCATTGCATAAGAATCAAAAAGCATTAGATGTTCATTCTGATGAAGACGAAGATCATAACGATGATCCTACAGACGGTGATGGTGATATTGATGCGGCAGACTTGAAGAAGCTTCGCGACGATGCTGATAAAGATGATAAGAAATTTGATAAAAAGAAAAAGTCATCTAAAAAAGATGATGGTGATGATCAAGAAAAGTTTAAAGCTTATACCGGTGATGATAAAAATGATCAAGAAGGTACAAAGGTTAGTGAAGATAAAGAAGATAAGTTTGAGCCACATATGATGTATGATCCGAAAACTGGTAAAGGTTATAAGGCCAAAAAAGAAGAAGATCATTTGCGTATGAAAAAGATGGGATACACTCACGATAAACCAGAAGAGATTGATGAAGCGATGACTATGGTATCTCGTAAGCCACATCCTGAAGGTGGCCATATTGTTACCCTTAAAGATAAAAACGGTGAGAAAGTTGTTCGTCATTTACATAACGGTAAGGTAAAGACAATATCTAAAGAAAGTGTTGAGATTGATGAATCAACAGATTTACAAGAAGGTGCAGCACGTCAAGCCGCCCTCGCAAAAGGTCTGATGGATTATTGTAAAGAAATCGGCAAAGATCATATGGATCATAAAGATTTTGCAGATCATGCAAAACATGTTAAAGCTGGTAACTGGGATAAAGCCAGAGCTCATGCTAATGATCAGGACACTGAAGTAAGAGAAAAAATTCACACTTTAGCAATTGATCATTTAGGCCAAGGCGCTGCAAGCGAATTGTATGGCGGCGATAGAAAATTGTCAAAAAATAAAGGAGATGGTAAATTGCATGCATCTTATAACGAATCAGTAAATGTAGACGATGTATTAGCACTTATCGATCAGGGCTATACATTAGATCAAGCTGAAGCAATGGTTGCAGAAGCTTGTGGCGGTGGTGGCGGTGGTGGCATGGGTGGGACAAGCCTGGTATCGTCCCGGAAACACCCCGATGGCAAAAAACTATTAAAAGCTTCACGTAAACAACCAAAAGCTGGAGATAATGATAGAAATATGGCAAATAATCAAAGGTCAATTCCAGCAAAAGGAGCAGATACGGCACCTGTTAGACCTGGTACAAAGCAACAGCAACGTGACTTTGATAAGGCTGCAAGAATGGCTAAATCAAAAGATAAAGTGTCGGTAGCTAAAGCTCCTTGGGAATCTGTTGAGGTTGATGAAGGCTATGGTAGTATGGTATCACCAAAAGACCGAGCTCGCATAAAAGCGAGGGTTAATGCTAATATGGATAAACTTTCAGCTAAGCAATTGGATATCGCAAAACAAACGCCTCCAAGGTATAAAATTACAAGAGATGATTTTAAACATTTACGTAAGCATGGCCATGCTAATAGTCCACAAAAAGAATCTGTTATGGATCGTGTTAGTAATATGGTTGAAGATATTCGAGTTGATATACAAGAAAAAAAAGAAATCAATGAAGGCCCGGGCGATATTAATAACCCAATGAAAGGTATGCCAAAAGGCGGCTGGCAAGGAAGTGGACCAGCTGATCCAGTGTTTGTAAAAACTATGTCGAAAAAAAGAGAAAAAGAATTAAGAGCTGCAGGGAAACTATCTAATAGTGCAAATAATGCATCTCATTATGCCGGTGAAGCCGTTCAAAACGTTAATGAATTGTCACCGACCACAAAGCAAAGTTACTTGAAAAAAGCTGATAAAGCTTCTACTAAGTCTTTCAAAAAGGCAGACGATATTGAAGATAGAGCAAGTGATAAAGGTGATGATGTTTGGAGTAGTAAAAGCAAAGCAAGTCAGAAACATTCAAAGCTGATGCACACAGGCGAAAAAAGAGCTGCAGGAGCTAGATTAGCAAGAAAAAAGCTCGCTAAAGAATCTGTTCAAAACGTTAATGAATTGGATAAGAAAACTCTTGGTAGTTATGTCAAGAAAGCCGTTCCTGACATGGATACACAACGTCGCTTTGCCACCGAATATGAAAAGCGTGGAATGGCAGCTAAAAACCCTGGAGTAATGGATAAGAATTTCAAAAAAGCAAACCGTGCGGATGATAAGGTACGTAACCGTAGAAAAGGTATTAACACAGCTATTGATAAAATGGCTAAAGAATCTGTGCAAGAAGCCGCTAAACCAACTGCAATTCACCACTCAACACCGGTAACTGCAGCTCAAGCCAATGATGAGCAGACAAGAAGTCGTTGGACTGATAAAGCAAAACCGAATACAATGACTGAAAAAGAATTTGTTGATATGCATACTATTCATCCAGATGTTCTACCAGAGTTTGATGGTAACGTTGCAGCTAAAAAGACAGCTGAAGCTATTAAAAAGGCTCCAAAGGCCATGGCCAAAACACCTAATACTCCTACATCAAAAGGTGATCAAAACATTATGCCGGATCCCACACCATATGGTGGTCCAGCCGTAAAAACAGAAAGCTATATGGATAAGTATGCTAAATACATTAGAGGAGAAATCTAATGTTTGCAAACGACGATAATGAAAAAATTATAGAAACTTATGCGGCGCTTTTGCAAGATATAAGAGAAGGCAAAAAAGATGAGCAAGAAGCTGATAAGTGGGCCGAGGGAGATCGGCACAAGGATTTCAAGGAAGGTGGGAAGAATGAAAAAGATGATCATAGGCATCTTGCTAATGCAATAGTTCTTCGAAGCAGTAAATGGCCCAACCCTGCAAATTTAAAGGCCACTCATTCAGACTATGTATCTCATATTCATCACACCGATGATAGAAATGTTGGAACCACAAAAAAACCACATTATAACAGAGGTTCGATTAAAATTCATTATAAAGGTGGAAAAATTCATTTGGATCGCACGCATCCTCATCCGTCACCGTTAGTAAAAATTATGCAACTACCGCTTAAAACGCAAGCTAATCACAAATATAAAGTAACAAAATCATCTTATGATTCTACCTTTTCGATCAACGCAAAGGAACATGCCCATGCGTTGATGTTCCAAAAGCCGGAAGAAGAAAAAGAATAATATAAATTAATAAAGTATAAAAACATAATGCAATTATTTGATGAAATAAATGATGACAATTTACTAATATTTGCTTCTCGGCATTACTACAATCCAAAATGTATTGATGTCGAGGAGTTTTATGAAGATCTGAATAGATTTAAGTATGTAAAAAGATTAGTAAATAGATATATTGAATCTGAAAGATTAGCAGATAGATTGATACTAAACCATCTTATTATTATTTTTAATGTTTTTGGAGTTGACGCAAGCATAAAGATTTTAAAGTATAAATTAAATAATGATCATTGGAAAGTAATAAAACCATTTTTGATATTTTTAAATCATATTAAGCCAACTGATTTTGTGGATATTGAAATGGATGATAAGATTGTACAAAAATTAAGAAAGATATAAAGAATGGGATTTATTAAAAAGGCCGGTGATTTAGTATATACTTTTAGATTCTTAGCTCTATTAGTAACACCATTTGAAAAAACAAAGGCCTTTGAATTAGGTCTTATTGATAAAGATGGTAAACGTACTAAAACACCTGGCGATCTGGATTATCCAGAGCAAAGAGATGCATATACACCATTTATTCGTTTAGTATTTAATATTAAGCGTTTAATGGCCAAAGCTCCAGGCGGACAATCAGTTATTGCTCGTTATGGCGCAGCTTTATATCTTATTAAAGAAAATTTAGAACTATCTGACAAGTCAATAAAACAAATTACAGAAAAATGTGGACTTGATCCACTTGATTTTTTATCTGAACAAAGTGGTTGGTTTTTATTAGAAAGTGGGGCATTAGCTCCAGGATCTTACAGAATTAAAAATAATAAAATAGTAAATAGCACATTTGAAGAGGTCGTACGACCAAAAGATTGGATTCGAGTTGGAAACGACTGTTATCCTGTAGGTGAAATGTTTGGATTAAATGTATATGAAGCTACACATGTAAATACCAGACAAAAAGTATATATCACTATAGGGGAAATAATGTCATGATGCGGCTGAAAAAATATATCAAAGAAATGGCAGCAGCGGCAGTTTCAGATTTAGATGCAGAATTTTTAGCAAAGGCTCAAACATTAACATCATTTAATTTAAAAGGTTCTGATTTTACTTCTTTAAAATATAAAAAAGAAATTCAACATTTATTTCATATGAAATATTTTCCGAAGTTTGATATGGATAACACTATAAAGGGTCAACCAACTGTAGGCAAAGTTAATTCAGTTTTAAAGGAATTAAAAAAGATTGACTCAACCGCATTTGGAAAATTACATAAGTATGATATTAAAGGTGTTGGTCCTGGTGAAGCCATGTTATTCTTTATTTTAGATGATGCTCACTTAGGTGGTGGCTCTTCTGCAGGAGTTGATTTAGTAGTTGACGGTAAAAATTATGAAATTAAAGCTGGCAATTTTACTAGAGACGGATATATGGTTAATTATAAATTAGGTGCCACTATGGATATGACAAAAATAGTCAGTCCAGCCCTCGAACTTAAAAATATGGCGGATCCCAAAGGAGCTTTAGGCAAAGAAAAATCTGGTGTAAATCAAAAACAAATGGCGGCTATTAAAAGAATACCAAAGCTTGCGGCCAGATGGAAAAAAGAAGTTGAAACTCCTTATATTGATGCTGCTCATAAATATCTTTCTGCAAATCCAATTATCTTTATGGTTAATACGTCGCCCAAGAATTTGGCCGGAATGTGTCAAGCTATCAAAGTGCCTAAAAAGTCTGATATTGGATTAGATATGGTAACTCAAGGAATAATCAAACCAAAGGTGAAGGTATGAAAAATAAAAAAGAAATTAATTCGACAATAGAAGAAGGTGTGTTTAGTGTTAGTGGCAAAGCCTTGATGAAGAGAAAGCTCAACAAACTATATAAAAAATCAGACCTTGCAAATTTTGATAAATCAGGAATAGACACAAAAGGGAAAACGCCTGATGAAGTTAGGCAAACAAAATCAGATTACTATCATGACAATATGAATAAGGCCGCTAGAGCAAAAAAAGCCATCGGCCGGTTATCAAGAAATAAAAAAGAAGAAGTTCAAGAAGATGCGCCGGCTAATTCTGTTGGCCAAGGTGGCGTTGATATGAATCCAACTGGTGGCCCCGCTCGATTAAAAAAATCTCCTATGACAAGGTTTGAACCAGCATTTGATAAAAGACATAAGAATAAAAAACTTCTATTAACTAAGTTTAGACAACACGCATACGGCGAGAGCAAGTAAATGCTAACTTTTAAATCATATTTGGCTGAAGCTACTGGTAAAGGTTTAACAATTTTTGATATAGATGAAACTATGTTTAAAACAAACGCTAAAGTTGGTGTAAAAAAAGACGATAAGATTATTAAGAAACTCACGAATCAGGAGTATAACACATACAAATTAAAATCTGGTGAAAGTTGGGATTTCGGCGAATTTAAAAACGCTGAAGTATTCAACAAAACATCAACGCCCATAGCTAGAATGATTAACAAAGTAAAAGCCATTTTAAATAACGCAACGAAAGCAGGATCAAAGGTTATTATTGTAACAGCAAGAGCGGACTTTGATAATAAGAAATTATTCCTAGATACATTTAGACAACAAGGGATTAACATCGACCGCATTTATGTTGAACGTGCTGGTAATTTAGGTCACGGCCCACCGGCTGAAAATAAAATAGTAATTTTTAAAAAATATTTAGATCAGGGCATTTATAAGCGTATTCGTTTCTTTGATGATGCTAAAAGTAATCTTACAGCATTCTTATCGCTGCAAGATCAGTATCCGGGTGTAAGTTTTGAAGCTTTTTTTGCAAAGCCTGATGGTAAAGTTAACCGAGTGAGAAGATAATGCTTAAAATTTATATGATGATATTTGTAATCGGTTTAATAGGCTCTATAGGTTATGGAGCCTATGCTACGTGGAATCATATGCAAGCAAAAATAGAAATATTAACAGCAAACAATGCTAAGCTTGAAGGTGCTGTACAGACTCAAAAAGATACTATTGGCGCGCTTGAGTCTGATATTCAAGCAGTTAATAATGAATTAAAAAGCGTTAATAAACAAATGACCCGTACACGCACCCGGAATAAAATACTTGCAAAGAAATTAGAAAGTTTAGATCTTGGGTTGCTTGGGGCTGAAAAGCCAGATGTAGTTGAAAGATTAATTAATAGGGGAACTGCCAATGCATTAAGATGTTTTGAATTAATGTCTGGCGCTCCATTAAGTGAAAAAGAAAGAGAAGCAGAAAATGGAAAAGCGTTTAATCGTGAATGCCCTTGGTTGTTTGATACTCTTGTTGACCCTGAACGGTTGCAGCAGCTTGAAGAGACTTCCCGAAACAGTAGAGATTAAAACTAAACCAGTCGAAAGACCTGAACTTGTTTTACCAGAAGCAGATCGAATTGATCAACGTGATATAACATGGGTTGCAATAACACCAAATAATCATGAAGAAGTTTTTGATGATCTAAAAAAGACAGGGGACGATCTAGTTTTATTTGGATTAACTGGAGATGATTATGGAAAATTGGGTTTGAATATATCTGATATTCGGATGTATATAGGTCAACAGCAAGCAATCATTCAAGCATATAAAAATTATTATATTGAAAGTGAAAAAACCATGGATAAGGCAGTTACTATAGAGGAATAATAAATGGATTACTTATGGATTTATACTAGCATTGCTGGAGCACTTCTTGGAGCAGCATGTTTAGCTTATATAAGAGATACTAGAATAGGTCTGTGGGGATATTCAAAATTTGATCAAGTATGTGACTATTTGCGTGATAGATATGGATGGACATGGTTTGATCAAGATCCAGAAGCATGGAAAAAAGTAAATCCAAAAATTGCTGCTAAGATTCAGGAATTAGAAGATAGGATTAATAAACTATCTAATATGAGTGGCGATAATAGAAATTTAAAAGGTCGTGCAAAAACAACGACCAGTTCAATATCAAAAGATTTTAAAAAATAATACAATATATATTACTTTTTTTCAAAAAAAGGGCCATATATTATATTTACAAAAACCTAATATTGATATATAATAGTACCAATCATAAAACAAACTTTAATTAATACTTAGTAAATATGCGATTTGCTGAGTATATATTTTACGCTCAAGGGAAAATTATATGTTATTTCAAGAACAAATCTCAAGAAAACCAGACCTATATCCATGGACAAAAGACTTTATTGAAGCTATCTGGAAAGGCTTTTGGACACCAGAAGAATTTAACTTTCGTTCAGATTATTCACAATTTAAATCAGATCTAAGTCCAGAAGAACGTGAGATTATTGTTAAGACTATGTCAGCTATTGGTCAAATTGAAATTGCAGTTAAATCATTTTGGGCTGATGTCGGTAATCATTTACCGCATCCATCGATTAAAGACTTAGGTTATGCTATGGCCAATTCAGAAGTCATTCATAATATGGCGTATGAGAAAATTCTTGATGTCTTGCATTTGACTCATGTATTTGAAGAAAATTTAAATGAAAAAGTAATTAGAGGCCGTGTAGATTATTTACGCAAATATAATAACAAAGTCTATGCTGATGATAAAAAGCAATATATCTACTCAATTATGTTATTTACATTGTTTGTTGAAAATGTAAGTTTATTTAGCCAATTCTATATTATTATGCATATGAATCGTAATAAAGCAGTAATGAAAGATTGTGCGCAACAGGTACAATATACTCGAAATGAAGAAATGCTGCATGCTCAAGTTGGCATTAAGCTAATTAATACATTACGTGAAGAGTACCCAGAATATTTTGATGATGAGCTTGTAGCAAGAGTTAAAGAAGAATGTATTGAAGCCTTAAAAGCAGAAAGTAAAGTAATTGATTGGATTATGGGCGATTATGAAACAAAAGGTCTATCGGCTGGTATTCTTAAATCATTTATTGCTAAAAGAATGGCGGATTCTTTAGATCAAATTGGGTTTGATAATTCAGAGATTATATATAATCAGGACGATATTGATCAGACTTTTTGGTTTGATGAAGAATTACTAGGAGCAAATATGACAGATTTCTTCCAAAAGAGGCCTGTTGAGTACGCAAAAGGTCAAGGTATTACTGCAGATGATTTATTTTAAAGGATTATATAATGGGTTTTGAGTGGGCTAATGATGATTCGCGACTCTTTTTAAGTCGTGGATATATTGATGGAAATATGACAACTGAAGAGCGAGTAAGAATGATTGCTCAAGCTGCAGAAGAAATTCTTGATAAAGAAGGATTTGCTGATAAGTTTTATGATTATATGAGCAGAGGATTCTATTCTCTTTCGTCTCCAGTATGGTCTAATTTTGGTACTAAAAAAGGATTACCTATTTCGTGTAATGGCGTTTTTGTTGAAGACGATATGGCATCGATTTTAATGAAAAATGCTGAAGTTGGTATGCAAACTAAAATGGGTGCAGGAACTTCAGGATATTTTGGATCTATTCGTGCCAGAGGTGAACCAATTAAATCTGGTGGAGTTGCTGATGGACCTGTTCATTTTATGAATCTTACAGAAACTCAAGTAGATGTTGTTGCGCAAGGATCTGTAAGAAGAGGATCTTTTGCTGCGTATTTGCCTATTGACTCACCAGACATTATGGAGTTTTTAGAGTGTCGTGAAGAAGGTTCTTCCATTATGCATTTGTCGCTTGGTGTGTGTATTAGCGATGAGTGGATGCAATCTATGATAGATGGCGATTCTGAAAAAAGAACTGTGTGGGCACGAGTACTTCGTAAGCGTAGAGAAAGTGGTTATCCATATTTATTTTTTAGTGATACAGTAAATAATAATAAACCACAAGTTTTAAAAGATCAAGATATTTCTATTTGGGCTTCTAATCTATGTTCTGAAATCTGTTTGCCATCAAGTGATGAGTGGTCATTTGTGTGTAATCTAGCATCCATGAATTGTGCTACATTTGATGAATGGTCCGAGACAGATGCTGTTGAAACAATGATTTGGTTTTTAGATGCAGTAATGGAAGAATATATTGAAAAAACAAAAGATATTCAGTTTATGCATTCTGCTTATAATTTTGCTTTACATTGGAGAGCATTAGGTTTAGGACAATTGGGATGGCATACATATCTTCAATCTAAAAGCGTGGCGTTTGAATCATTTGAGGCACAAATGCTTTCTATGAAAATTAGTAAATTTATTGATGATAAGTCACTTGAAGCATCAAAAGAATTAGCAATTGAATATGGTGAACCAAAAGGTATGTTAGGAACTGGTGAGCGTAACTTAACACGAACTGCTGTAGCTCCAACTACTTCATCATCATTTATTCTTGGTCAAGTATCACCATCTATTGAGCCACTAGCATCTAACTATTTTACAAAAGATTTAGCAAAAGGTAAATTTACTTATCGCAATCCACATCTAAAAGGTGTGCTACATGATCATGGGAAAGATAATGAAGAAACTTGGGTAGATATTCTAAAACACGGCGGGTCAGTTCAACATCTTGATTTTTTAACTGAACACGAAAAAGATGTATATAAAACATTTAGTGAAATTACACCACTTTCTATTGTGCAACAAGCTGGTGGAAGACAAAAATATATCGATCAATCTCAATCATTAAATATTATTATTCATCCAGATATTCCAGCAAAAGATGTCAATTCTTTAATTATTGAAGGTTGGAAGTTAGGTGTTAAAACATTTTACTATCAAAGATCAGCAAACCCTGCGCAAGAATTAGTTCGTGATATTATGAACTGCGCTAGTTGCGAAGCGTAAGGAAGACACTATATGTTACACTATTATATTGAGTGCGATTATTGTGACGCAGAATCACAAGTATCAACAGAAGACAAAGAGCCTGAATATTGCCCATGTTGTGGACATGAAATAAATGCTCAATTATTAGATGCAGAGGATAACGATTAATTTATATAAATAGTATTTTGTAATTAAGGAATACTATATTGTGGTTATTTGAAAATAAAGAGTTTAATCCAGCTGATTCTCGTATTGATGACTTAGCTGGATTTGTTTACTGTATAACTGATTTAAACAACGGTAAAAAGTATATTGGAAAAAAAACATTATGGTCCACAAGAAGACTTAAACCTTTAAAGGGTAAAACTAGACGAAGAGTAAAAAAAGCTCAATCTGATTGGATGAGTTATTATGGCTCAAATGAAGAAGTTAAGTTGCTTGTAGAAAATGATGGAGAAAATAGATTTAAAAGAGAAATACTAAAGTTATGTAAGACAAAAGGTCTTATGAGCTATTATGAGGCAAAAGAACAATTTGATCGTGAAGTCCTTTTTAATGATGAATATTACAATGAATTTATTGGATGCAAAATTCATTCAAAGCATGTAAAAGGAAAAGAATAATGTACGAATATAAATGTACTATTAATAGAGTAGTTGATGGAGATACTGTTGATGTAGATATTGATCTTGGATTTGGTATTGTGTTAACTGATGAAAGAGTTCGTGTAATGGGTATTGATACGCCTGAGTCTCGTACCAGCGATAAAGTTGAAAAAGTTTTTGGTAAAGCAGCTAAAGCAAGACTTCAAGAACTTCTTGGATCTAAAGGTGTGTTAAAGACTGAAATCAATAAAGATGGTGAAGATATGAAAGGTAAGTTTGGTAGAGTCCTTGGTGACTTCGTTGCTCCTGACGGACGTATGTGCACCGATATTCTTATTGATGAAGGCCACGCCGTTCCATATCATGGACAATCAAAAGCTGATGTTGAAAAAGGCCATTTAGCTAATCGTCAAAGATTAATGCAAGAAGGTAAAGTAGACGTAAAATTAATTCAAGAATTATCTGAATAAAAGGTTTACAATTGAGTAATACTATGATATAATAACTATATAATGAAAGGAATCAACTATGATTTTAATTGACTTCTCAGGTATTTCAATTGCACCTGTTGCAATGGGTTTAACAAATGCTGATGAAAATCTAATACGCCATATGATATTAAATAGTATTCGTATGTATCGTCAAAAGTTTAAAGACAAATATGGCGAAATAGTTATTGTATGTGATGCCGGCGGAAACTGGCGCAAAGATGTATATCCTGAATATAAAGGTAAGCGCAAAGAATCTCGTGAAAAATCTAAAATTGATTGGGAAGAAGCTTTTCGTTGTATTAATTTAGTTCGTGAAGAATTAAAAGAACATTTTCCATATAAAGTTATTCATCAATGGGGATGTGAAGCTGATGATTCTATTGCTGAAATAGTAAAATGGACTCAAGAGTTTGGTAATCATGAAGAGGTAATGATTGTATCTGCTGATAAAGATTTTCGTCAACTACAAAAATATGGTAATGTTCGTCAATGGTCAACAGCAACTAAGAAATTTGTAGATGAACCTAATCCTAGATTATATCTTGAAGAACACATTCTTACTGGATGTGGCACTGATGGTGTACCAAATGTATTATCAGACGATAAATGCTTTGTTGAAGGCCGTAGACAAACACCATTATCTGCTAAGAAAAAAGCAATACTACTCGAAGATCCAAAAGCTTTAGGTGATGAAATTTATCGTAATTATTTACGCAATAAAAAACTAATAGATTTAACGGAAAAATCAGAATGTCCTCAAAATATTAAAGAAGAAATTATAAATACATATGAAGCACAGGATCAGTGGGCAAATAAAAGTAAAGTGTTCCCATATCTTGTAGCTAAGCGTTGTAGAATGTTAGTTGAAAGTGTACAGGAGTTTATATAATAATGATAAGTGATATAATTAATGATACAAAAAAAGCTCGATCTAAAAAACAAAAGATCGAAATATTGAGAAATAATGAATCATGGGCCTTAAAAGATATTCTTAGAGGAACGTATTGTGACACAATTCAGTTTAATTTACCTGGAGGAAAACCTCCATATAAAGAAAACCAAGGACACAACGCGCCTTCTAATCTGCTCAAAAAACATAAAGAGTTTATAACATTTGTTAAAGGTGGACCCGGTGACTCTATGCAAAAAATGAAAAGAGAAAAGCTCTTTATCATTTTGCTAGAATCTGTCGAGCCGCCTGATGCAGAACTAGTTATTAATATGATTAACAAAACCCCAATAAAAGGAGTTACCAAAGCAGTAGCAAAAGAAGCCTTTCCGAATTTGATACAGAAATAAATATATGATGATTGGAAAATATACTTATAATTAGATTTATAGACAGGCCTTCTTCGGGAGAGTCTGTCTTTTTTTAGGAGAACTAAAATGGTTTTACATAACAATCAAATAGCAAAATTACAAAAAGATTCTACTGAGCTTAAAGCTTACGTAGAGGAAATAAAACAAAAGGGTGACCATTCTTTAGCTAAAAAACTAGAATCAAAAAAAGTATATTTAGATCAGAAGATATATGAATTAGAGGATATGGTGGCATAATTCCTTACAAAAAATAGTATAGAAAAGGAACAATTAGTTTTGTTCCTTTTTTTTATTTGTATAAATATAGTAAAATAGCTTAGCAAATTATCGGATGGGGTAGACATGAAAACTTTTAAACAGATGAACGAAGATATTCAGCATCAAAAGCAGCTCAACGAAAAAGGTTTGCTTAAGAGAATTGGGCAGGCAAAAGCTGCTGCAGTAGCGTCATTTAAAAGTGACCCTGAAAAGCATGCGAAAAAAATGAAAAACATAGCTAATAGAGCCAAAGCCCAAGATGCTGAACATGAAAAAGCCAAAGCTGCTTTGCGTGATAAAAGTAAAAGTCACGCCAAAGAATTAGCGGGCTTAAAAGGTGCTGCTAAAGGTTATAATATTTCCAAAAAAGGTAGTGCTGATAATCCAAACTCAATGCGACCTAAGGATAAAGACGGCAATCCTAAATCCGGATCATTTTTTGATACTACTGCAGAACATAATCCCAATAATAAAGGCTCAATGGCGCCCCATCCTAAAGGAGATTGGGTAGATGCTGCTGGAAATCCCGGAAAGCATACTACCATAGCGCATCGGTCAAACCATTTAGGTCCAAGTTGGGTCTCTGCTACAGAAAATAGACTAAACGACCCGGCAGACAAAGAGCGCAAGAGATACCACGGTAATAATGAAGCTGAAGACCGCGCAATTACTATTAAAAAACATTTGGCCGCGCTTAAAAGACATGCCCCAGAAGCAAAAGAGAGAATAGCTCATGCTGAACATACTTTAAAACTCCATCATGATGCTCATAAAGCTGCTGGCGCTCATCTAGAAACTCATGGAGAACATGAGTTTACAACTTCAAATTATGGCCATTATCATGAGCATCATTACGGTAACGGAGAGGAAGATCATCATTATGATGAAATGGAAAAGCATAAAAAAGCTGAACAAAAGAATCCTTCTGAAACACATATAGATAATGCAAGACTAGGATATGATCATACACATCATGATCATCCACATCATGAAGAAGTTGCAAAAGCTGACGTTGCAGATATTCCTAAACATGCTGCTACTTTTCATGTATTCGCTAAAACTACAACTGCGGGCCATCATGCTTATAATAAAATGGTTGATAGCCAGAAAAAAGCTGAAACT
>CERM01029086.1_pt1 | contig 16126 bp, 31 predicted proteins | sample 530791 | NCBI WGS metagenome assembly CERM01 (sample SAMEA2620970, study PRJEB7988) | marine metagenome | biome: marine biome (ENVO:00000447); feature: surface water layer (ENVO:00002042); material: "saline water (ENVO:00002010), including plankton (ENVO:xxxxxxxx)" | depth 5 m | reverse complement strand
TGGTAAACCTCAAGGCAAACTTCCTGCCCTCGGCAGATCAGAGAGATGATAAACAAGTCAGAGAACTGATAAACCTTAGAAAGAGACAAAGAATAAACACGGAGATTAATCATGAGTCTTGATGTATTCTTAGAAAATGCTTTGAATTTTGCTCGAAATGCACCAACGGATATCAATGAACATATCCCTACTCTACTCGAACTGGGTCGGGAGTGTGATACGATTATTGAAATGGGTGTTCGGTCAGGTATGAGTACACGGGCCTTTATGAACACTGAGGCTAAATTAACATGCTATGATATCGTATTAAACCAAAGACTTGTTGAAATGTTTAAGCTTTTGTCAGAAGGCTATGGTAGAGATGTCGCGTACATCGAGGCTGATGTACTTAAGATTGAAATACCCGAGGTCGATTTATTATTCATTGACACTCTGCACACCAATGGTCAGCTTCGACAAGAGCTTAGGCTTCACGGCAATAAGGCTCAGAAATATCTTGCATTCCATGATACACAAACATTCGGTACTCGTGATGAAAGAATGGATGGTCAGTATCCAAAGAAGCCAATTGCAGGTGAAGGTCTACTTCCAGCAATTATTGATTTTATGATTGATAATCCTCACTGGAGATTCAAAAAGCATTACACTAATAACAATGGGCTGACAGTACTCGAACGATGCAAATAATTGATTCATTTCCATTCTTCGCTCCAACCGGCAAAGAACTCTTAAAGCTGAGAGTAAATCTATACAAGGACATAGTTGATAAATTTGTCATTGTAGAATCCAATAAGACACACAGTGGAAAACCAGTACCATTTAGATTTGAAGAAATCGCAAATGAGCTGAAGCTTCCGATGGATAAAATTATCTACATACCACAGCACATTAATGATTCAGAGTGGCTCGAGCCATTGGAAGTTGATATCAATAATGCAGGTGTGAATGCATCAAACCCTGATTCGGTCAGAGCTCGGATTCGTGAAAGACTTCAGAAAGATGGTGTCCTGCAGGCCTTGCACATGTTCAATGATGACGATGTGTTCATTTATGGTGATGCCGACGAAATCATCAATCCGATCCATATCAAGTGGGTCGCCAACACAATCAACCAAGCAGCAAGAAATAATATCGTGGTCAAAATACCATTGGTCTTTTTACAAGGTAGGGCTGATCTGAGAGTATGGGATATCAGTCGGGGTGAGAATGGTGCATGGTTTCCTTGGGATCGTTCTACATTCTTTGCGACCAAGGCTCAACTTTCCAAGTCAAGCGTAAGTAATATTCGATGTGGCAATGTAAACTATAAGACCGTGTGGCCCCGATCGCATGGTAAAGGTATCCCCGAAATGGGTTGGCATTTTGCATGGATGGGTAACAAGAATACTCGAAAGGCAAAGGCTACGTCATTTGCTCATGCTCACGATAACTTCAAAGAAATGGGTTACGAGGGTGGATTCCAAGACAAAAAGTATCAGAACTGGCTAGAGGAAATGACACCTCAGGCAGGAAACCCAGCCCTCAATGGTAATACTAACCAGTTTCTGAAGCATTACCCAACAGACAATTTGCCGGATCTATTGCTGGAAGACGAGGAGCTATCTAGGTTCTTCTTGCCTTATAACCCAGAAATCATATAAGTTCGGTCCTTATTCCAAAATATTCTAAAAAATTTGATTTATTTTCAAAAAAAGTGTTGACAGCAGGCGTAAAGTAGCCTATAATATACACATAAATTGAGATAAGGAATTGAATATGAATACTGAAATTATTGAAATCAACATGAACACTTTCCGTGGTTCCATCCCTGCTGGATTTGATCTGGTCGAATACCCCAAGGGTACTGATCCCTTAGATGGTGCTGTCTTGTATGGTTTTGATGAAGTTGGTTCTTTCTTTTCTAATGCAGCTCACTGTTTCTTAAAGGTTTCTTAATATGGGATATTACACTTACACCAAGGACCCAATCGGCGTTTTCACTGAGAAAGATGTTGGTAATATGTTTGAATTCTCTAAAAACGAAGAGTCACAATTCAATGATTACCCACACAAGGTTTGGGTCGGTGGTAAGGGCGTTTGTGGTATGACTGGCTGGAGATATGCTCTGGTAAAAAAGACTGTGGCTTACATTGTCGTCGACGAAGATGAACACGGTAACCCAGTCACCGAGAAGTGGCAAATTAAGGGTAAAAAAGATTATGTCTACTAAGTGGGACAAGAGATTTGTGAGCCTTGCTCGAGAGATCTCTACCTGGTCTAAGGATCCAAGTACAAAAATTGGAGCAGTAATTGTTAACGACGATCGCAGAATCCTCGCTACTGGTTACAACGGGTTTCCTAAAGGTATTGAGGATTCACCCGAACGATACGCTGATAAGCCAACTAAGTACGATCATGTCATTCATGCGGAAATGAATGCAATATATAATGCAACATATAACGGAACTCCATTGAGGGATTCTACGATATATGTTTGGGGATTACCTGTCTGTAATGATTGTGCAAGAGGCATCATTCAAGTTGGTATTAAAAGGGTCGTGATGTCTACTGAGACTGACATACCAGAAAAATGGGTTGCTGCTTTCTCCAAGTCACTTAATCTGTTTGTTGAATCGGGTGTCGAAGCAGAATTTCTTTAAATAGTTGTTGACAATTTGAACTAGTCATGTTATAATTACATTCTAATTTGCGAACAAGGGGGCGAGAGATGCCGAGTGGTGAGCCTGCCATATACCCCGAAAACGGCCAAATAAGACTCGGCTCTCTCTCTAATTTAAGGTACCAATATGGTTCATGTAACTTATCACCACTGGAAAAAGAAAGAAGTAGTCTACGAGGTTGTCGGTAGTATGCTAGCCGCTTTCAACAATCCTGCTAGTGATAGAATCGTTATCATAGACGAAGATCGTGTACATCATGACATATTGAAAAATACGATTATTGAGATCAGAGACACCTTAACAAAGGAGAAGTTATGAGAGGTAGATTTGTAATTCGTACGCGCCGTGAAGGTGCATTGGCCAGACTCAAAGAGTCTAAATTCTTTGAAAAGGTCAACGCAAAAGGTGTTGCCCGTACACAAGAGAAGTGGCAGGCCCGCAAGGACGCCGAGATCGAAATTTTAGAAAAGAGGATTTCTATGTTTTAGAACCCTATCACTGTTGACCGGCCCATCGACGGATGAGGAGGCATCACTGCGCTGGGGTTCTTTTTGGAGAGGTTGGGGAGTGGTTAAACCCATCAGACTGTAAATCTGACGCGAAAGCTTCGGTGGTTCGAATCCACCCCTCTCCACCACTTAGGTAATTTATTATGACAATGCATCTATTGAAGGGCTATTCGTCACTGAACACGAAGAAGCCCAAACCTAAAATCACCAAGGCCAAACTTAACGAACTCGAAAAAGAGTGGCTTAAGGACAATAAACGTCTACGCCAGAATCATATGCATCGCGACCAAAGAACCTTCGCTGAATATATAGATTATGTCTACGGAAATGTAAAAATTAAAAAGGAATTTAAACCTTATGAGACGCAACATGAGCCGTATACGCGCCCAACGCCAAATTACCCATCGGCAAGCCCTACGAAGAAACGACCTAATGCGTCTTCAGGTCAAAGAGGAACAAACCCAACGCCCAGAAAAGAACCCCAAAGATATACGGGTACCTTAGTAAAAGGAATCAGCACTATGCACAAATCCAATGCTGTGCCCATTATTAATAAAGAACAGGCAACCGAAATATCTAGGATGGGTCGTTAAGATTAAAGGATCTTCATTTGAAGTACTTAACACTTACAACGTCAATCGCAATCGCATCGGTGGCAGCCTACTTCTCAATTGTAGGTTTGGCTACCATTTTTTCTGGAGCCTTTTTATCAGTCGTTGTCATGGCTGGTATTTTAGAAGTTGGTAAACTTGTATCAGCAGCATGGCTACACCATGAGTGGGATCGAGTTACATTTCTAGTTAAAACATATTTTATGACATCAATTCTGGTACTCATGTTTATCACAAGCATGGGCATTTTTGGCTATCTTTCAAAGGCTCACGTTGATCAAACTATTCTGCAGGGAGGTAATAATGAGCTTCAAATACAAAACTTTGAACGCAGGATTAATCGTCAACAGATTATTATTAAAGATGCAGAAACTGTATTGTCTCAGCTCGATGGTGCCGTACAGACCCTCATTGAGTACGATAGGATCAGAGGGCCCTCGGGTTCGCTTGCAGTTCGTGAAGGGCAGGCAGAGGAAAGGAGAGCTCTCAACACTCAGATCGACACTGCGTACACAACTATCGAAGAGATCCAAGATGAGCTCATCCCTCTACAGAAACAATCCTTCGCTCTTGAGGCAGAGGTTGGGCCTCTCAAATACATTGCGGAACTAGTTTATGGTGAGGATGCCAAAGACATGTTTGATACTGCTGTACGTGGTATCATTATAATGCTTGTTGTCGTATTCGATCCTCTTGCCATAATGTTACTCGTTGTTTCTGTTGGTATGTTTAAAAGAGATCGCGAAACAATGAATCCATTGGTTGATGAAGAACAGATTATGCGAATGGATGTAGAAGATGAACAACCCATTGACTGGGATCATGCACCAGAAACTGAGAAAGACCAGAAACGCCAAGGTTTAACTACTGTACTAAAACGAAGGCCTATTTAATATGAAATATTTGATCACTCTATTAGTCAGCGTGTCAGCCATGTTTGCACTGGCAAATGAAGGAGAACAACCCTTTATTATCTTTCCAGCGATTCCAGAAGCCGAATATTGTCTTGCAATGAATATCTACCACGAAGCAAGAAGCGAGAATCTGGCTGGAATGTACGCTGTGTCAGACGTTGTGATGAATCGTGTAGAAAGTTCTCGGTATCCTGACACCGTATGTGATGTGGTACACCAAGCCGTATTGAGCAAATGGCATCTTGAAGAACGAGGCAAAGAGGTCCCTGTTCGCAATAAGTGTCAATTCAGTTGGTATTGTGATGGTAAGAAAGACACACCCACCGACATGGATTCTTGGTACCAGTCTCGTCTGATTGCCAGTCAAATGTTGCAGCAGGAATTGTTTAGAGGTATTACCGAAGGGGCTACACATTATCATGCCACCTATGTGGAGCCATCTTGGAGAAAATCATTTCATTCTACTGGGCGAATTGGTTCGCATATTTTCTATAGAGCAGATTGAATAAATATCACCATATGATTATTGATTATGGAGAAGTGTTATGGTGATAGCTGGAGTGGACTACAGTTTAACTAGTCCTGCAATTTGTGTACATACCGGAGCTGAATGGAAATATGAAAACTGTAGATTCCATTTTTTCAGAAAAAAGAAACAGCTCGACGGACAAGAATTCATTGGATATGACTACCCCGAGTGGCACAGTGACCAACAACGATACGAAAATCTCTCAGCCTGGTCCCTTGACATCTGCTTCTACGGAGACGTTACGCATGCTTATATTGAGGGATACGCATTTGGCGCTGTTGGGCGTGTATTTAATATAGCCGAGAATGGTGGTTATCTAAAACAGCGATTATGGTTGTGTGGTATTCCATTTGAGGTTCCTGCCCCTACTGTAATTAAGAAATTTGCTACTGGTAAGGGCAACGCCAGTAAAGAAATGATGTATGATGCATTTATTGCTGAAACAGGGGTTGACATTCGAGCTAGACTTGATATAATGTCCCCTAAGAATTGGAACCCCATCAGTGATATCATTGATGCCTATTACATAGCAAAATTTGGATTTTTTGAGGAAAACAAACATAATGATACTGATCTTTAATGGACCACCCGGCACTGGTAAAGACGAGGCTGCAGCCTTCTTCTGCAATCAATTTAACTTCGAACACCTAAGCTTTAAAAAGCAATTGTTCAGAGAGACGATCAAGTATTTTGGTGTGAAAGAATCTTGGTTTATGGACGGCTACAATAATCGTTCTAAAAAAGAAACCAAAGAACCGGCTCTTAAGAATCATTCTCGTCGCACTGCAATGATTTATACCTCAGAATCCGTTATTAAACCAAATAAAGGCAACGACTACTTTGGTCAACAGGTTGCCGAAGAAATAGACTTGAATAAAAACTACGTAATCAGTGATGGAGGGTTCGTTGAAGAATTAGAGCCAATCATTGATAAGGTAGGTGCAGAGAATGTGGCGATCGTACAATTGACTCGCCAGGGCTGTGATTTTAGAGGTGATTCTCGTAGATATTTTGATGGTAAGTTTGCTGGTGAGTCTAGTGAAATTGTCATCAATTATGAAACCGAAATCGAAAATGATTTCGTGTTAGATATGCCTGCAAAGCTTTTGACATATCGTATACATAATAATGGTACGATACATGATTTCTTCCAATCGTTAATCAGTATTGAATATCGGTTGAGATGCATAGAAAGGCTTGCGCAGGTCCAATTTGATCATCCTATACGTGGAGAAAAAATAGCATTATGACTTATGATAAATTGAAAACAACCCTGTCGGAAAATGTATGCATTGTTGATTTCACCAAAGTAAATGGTGAGAATCGATTAATGAAGTGTACCCTAGTCGCAGACCAAATACCTGAAACCCCAGTGACATCGGATGGTGAATTCTCACCCAAGCCGGTCAATGAAGCCGTCGTGGCTGCCTGGGATTTAGAGGCTAATGGTTGGCGTTCTTTTCGGGTCGAAAATGTAAATTCGATTACAATTGTGGAGTAAAATATGAGCGTGGTTTATAAAGGTGAGGTGATCAATACCGAGCTTTCTAAAAATTCAAATGGTGGTACCGAAATGATGAGGCAACGCCTTGTCAATAATGCCAACCCCGATTTGTTGGGTAAGGTCGCTGTTCACCTTTCACGAACCCGCGAGATGTACGATGATGTTCCTAATATCTTGTGGTGTCATGATCTTGCAGAAGACCCAGAAAACCGAGTACTGGTAGATGGTGGTTGGCAGAAATTTGACCGACTCGTCTTCGTATCAGCGTGGCAACGAGACCAATATATCTTGCGTTATGGCATTCCTTATTCACGCTGTATCGTGATTCACAATGCAGTAGAGAAAGAGTATTCGCCAAAAGAAAAGGATTTGGAAACTGTAAGATTCATTTATCACACGACTCCTCACCGAGGCCTTGAGCTTCTTGTGCCTGTGTTCGAAGCACTCGCCAAAGAGTTCAGTAATATACATTTGGATGTGTATTCATCATTTGGTATTTACGGCTGGGAATCTCGTGACGAGCCTTATAAGGATCTGTTTGAGAAGATTGAGTCACACCCACAGATGACCTATCACGGTGCAGTGGATAACGCTACAGTGCTCGAGGCACTTGATAAGGCTCATGTTTTCTTATACCCCAATATTTGGAAGGAAACGTCGTGCATCGCTCTCATTGAGGCTATCAAGAGCCAGGTAATTTGCATTCACCCAAATTTTGGTGCATTGCCTGAGACCTGTGCAAACGCTACGATTACGTATGACTTCAGAGAAAATAACAATGAACATGCTAATTATGCTTTCTCAGTGGCAAAGCAATTGGTTCAGGTAATCAATGCCGATGATCAATACTTTACTAAGTTTACCTATTCAGATAGGTTCAATCTTGCTCGTAACAGTATCGGCTCATTCAAGACCATCTGGGATGCAACACTGGCAAACGTAATCGCTGAGTATGAATCGAATGTCTAATGACAACAATATAATTGAGTTTCCGAACATCAAAATCGATACTCCACCCCAGTCAATGGAAGAGGTACAAGAGCACCTTCGGATGTATAAGGAAAGTTATGCATCCGATGTTGCAGACATTCTTTGGCAGCATGTGATCAATGAACTCGGCCGGGCTGGGTGTGATTTCGAAAAGGATATGGATTCTTATTATCCATCGATGGTTTTGATATTAGAGTCAATTAGATCGTTACACTTGCAGACCAGTGGTATTGAACACCCATTGCAGACTTTCGCGATAGAACATATCACCATTGAAGAAATAGACGAAAAAATGGTTGACTTTGACGACGAAATAGATTAAAATGGTGGTTCAGATTAAATAATGGTAATTAATTATGGCAATACTTGTAGACTACAACCAGGTGATGCTGGCATCTTTATTCGCTAGTATCGGTAACCACACCAACGTCGACCTAGATGAAAATCTAATTCGGCATATGTTTCTCAACTCTCTGCGGATGAATCGAAAGAAGTTCACGGCAGAGTATGGTGAGATCATCATATGCGCAGATAACAAGAATGTCTGGCGTCGAGATTATTATCCTTATTACAAGGCAAATCGTAAAAAGAATCGAGACACTTCTGACCTTGATTGGAATGCGCTGTTTGAGTGTCTGCACAAAATCAAAGACGAACTACGAGAGTTCTTTCCCTATAAGGTGATTGACATCGAACGATGTGAGGCTGATGATATCATCGGTACAATCATTCACAAGGAAGGCACCGTGCTGAATACTGGTTCCGAAAAATACTTGGTACTATCGGGTGATAAGGATTACATTCAATTACAAGGTTATGGCAACGTTGACCAATACGACCCGGTTCGAAAACGATGGATAAGAAATGATAATCCTGATAAATACCTTAGTGAACACTTACTTAAAGGCGATGCCGGTGATGGTGTTCCAAATGTATTAAGTGCAGACAATTGTTTGGCTGTTGGTGAAAGACAAAGACCAATGACCAAAAAGAAGTTGCACGAATATTCGTCTCGCGAGAATATGCCTGAGGATGTATTGAGAAACTACGAACGTAATCGTATGATGATCGATCTCAGTCAAATTCCGCAAGAGTACAAAGATCAGATTCTTGTTGCTTATGATGAGGAAAAAGAAGTTGGTCGAGAGCATTTGTTCAATTACTTTATGAAAAAGAAATTGAAAAATCTACTTACTGATATACAGGATTTTTAAGATGGCTATAAGATTGTCGATTTCAGAGATACTTGACAAGGTCTCTGAATTCAAAAAGAAAGATGAAAAGATAGAATGGTTGCGCAAGAACGACACAGGTCCTCTGCGATCCATTCTTCGTCTTACTTACGATAAAGAGAGTGTGTCGTTTCTTTTACCAAGTACAGCACCACCTTGGAAAAAGAATGCACATGTGGGCACTGAGGGTATGCTCTATAAGGAGACCCGTCGACTCAGAATTTTTGTGAAAGGTGGTGGTTATGATAACCTGAACCAGATCAAGCGTGAAGGTTTGTTTATTAGTCTTCTGGAAGATATTGATAACAATGATGCAGACCTTTTGGCCAATCATGTGATTTCACAAAAACCCATTAAGGGATTAACGGAAAAGACTCTAGTAGAGGCCTTTCCTGATATTTACAGGAGCAAGATAGGATAACACCATGGCTAAGCGATTTAAGAATTATCGTAAAGATCCTTATGATGACGACTGGGGTTCAAAGAATGAGAGCCGATTCGAAGAAAAGCGTAAGAATCAGTCAAAGAAAAAAGATCGGCGTCGTCGTAGAGACGATAAAGTTGGTTTTAAAGAATTTAATGACAAATAAGTGTTGACAAAGCACTTTGCCCGTGTTATAATTATCGGGTTGAATTGATCTGTGAGGAAAATATGACCAGTCTAGCTGATAAGGTCATTCTAGTTGATTGTGATGGTGTTCTACTTGATTGGGAATATGCATTTGATCAGTGGATGAAGCGTCATCATTACGAAAAGAAGCATGAGGGCATATACGATATGGCTGATGCTTATGACATCGATAAATTCGAAATGAAACGACTCATTCGAATGTTCAACGAGAGTGCTACGGTTCGTAGACTCCCACCCCTACGAGATGCTATCAAATACGTCAAGAAACTACACTCTGATAAAGGTTTTGTCTTTCATGCGATAACCAGTCAGACTAACGACGAATACGCACAACATCTCAGAATCAAAAACCTATGCGAATTATTTGGGCCATCTGTCTTTGAACGGTATGTAATCCTTGATTGCGGTGCTGATAAGGACGAGGCTTTGGCCGAATATAAAGATTCTGGCTGCATATGGGTTGAAGATAAGATTGCAAATGCTGAGGTTGGTTCTGCCCTAGGTCTGCGATCCATAATAATGAAACATGAACAAAACAAGAACTATAAGAACGAAGACATCCCTATGGTAGAAAATTGGGCTGACTTGTACCACAACTTTGTATAAATAAAATCATACGTGGAGAAACAATGCCTACCTATTCTTTTAGAGATAAAGAAACACAAGAAACTTTTGATAAGCTCATGTCTTATTCTGATAAGTTAGTCTTCCTAGAAGAACACCCCCACCTCGAACCTATTATTACTTCCGCGCCGGGAATCGGTGACCCGGTCCGTCTGGGGCTTAAAAAGCCTTCAGATAGTTTTCGTGATGTGTTAAAAAACATAAAGAGCCATCATCCTGGCTCTCGTCATACTAAAAACACAATCAATGACTTCTAAGAGAAGTTTTCGAAGGAGGTTCCATGGCCAAAGCAAGTCGGCGTATGTCCCGCAAAGAAAAACGAAGGCAGGACAGAAATGTCAATGATGTTGTGAACAATAAGTTCTCAATGCGAAAGATAGAGCCAATTACAGACACACAGGAGGATATGTTTGACAGTTACGATAATGATAATAACATAGCAGCAATTGGGACTGCTGGAACAGGGAAGACAATGTGCGCAATGTACCTAGGGCTTACCGATGTTCTCACCCGATCTGAATATGAAAAACTTATTGTAATACGATCCGCAGTACAAACACGAGAACAGGGTTTCATGCCCGGTTCTAAGGCTCAAAAAGAGGCCGTGTTCACGGTACCCTATGCCGATATTACCAACGACCTATTTCAAAGAGGAGATGCTTGGGAAATACTCAAAACAAAAAACATGGTAGAATTTATGACTTCGTCGTTCGTAAGGGGACTGACATTTGATAATTCTATCATTATCGTAGACGAATGCCAATCGATGACATACCATGAACTCGACAGTATTATTACTCGTGTTGGTGAGTCGTCTAAGATTATTTTCTGCGGAGACACCTTCCAAGATGATTTGGCAGGAACAAGACACAAACACGACGTAACAGGATTGCCTGATTTTCTTAAGGTCCTTGATAAGATTGAATCATTCGATATTATCAATTTTGGTACCGACGATATCGTCCGATCAGGCTTGGTCAAAGAATATATACTAGCAAAGGAGAGTTGTAGTAGCTACCTAAGGGCAGCATAGGCGTGATAAAAAATGGCGAACACAGTTATAGATTATGAACTTACTTACACAAACGATAAGTACATTGAGAGAGATACGTTCCCACACGAACCTCACAATGAATTTCCTGCTGTGTATGGCAATGAGCCATTTGAATATGAGCTAACCTTTGAAGGCAACCTGTTACTAGCCAACACTGGTGGTGATCCAGTCGAACCATTCACATTTGATGTGACGACTGGTGAGCCACCAAACCCTAATCAAACAATCGGAATCGATGTAAGCCCAAACGCTGGTGGTGGTTATGCAACATCGACACACGATCTCGTAGCATATTGGGATGATTTCAATAATACCGATTTTGTCAATGGAGTCGCTAATACCTTCTCAGGTGTTGCCGGTCTCTATGGTACGATTACAGTCTACGATCACAAGATACGCTGGGAAAATGTCGAATGGGCAAATTGGACTCAGCCATTTGATTTGGCTTTCTTTGTTTCTCCGACAGTGAACTTTTGGACTAAATATAATGCTGGTGTTCTACCAGAACAAATTGTAGTTTATGGTGCATATGGTGTGGCCAATAATGAAATTAATGCATCATATTCCACTACTGTAGCGAACACAGTACCCTATTTCATACCACCTCAAGCTAATACTGCCAATTACTCTAGTGGCAACCCGTACAATATACCAACTGGAGCAATTTCACGAGTAGAGGTATTGAACCCATACCCACTTCAATACAATTCTTCGTCTAATACTGGACTTGAATTTTTACCCAATGATCATCCAGCCGCATTAAGAGCTGAGGCTACGGATGGTGAGTTTCCCAATCCGGCAACTGGATCTGATTACAATCGGTACTTCAATGCGACTCCAAAGTCAGATTGGATTGCTGCACCAAACACACCAACATTTACCTTCGTTCAATCCGATGGCCCACGAAGAGATCCTGATACAAATGCTCTTGTGACTGGTAAGGATTTTAACGGTTCTGCATATGTTTTCCGAGTCTTATCTGACAATGGAGCAGCGCATGATAATGGCCTAAACTATGAGTGGTATGGCTCAAGAATTGACATAACAGATGGTGGAAAGAATTATGCTATCGGTGACACTTTTGAAATGATAATGGATAACCCAGATCCAAACCTTGGTACGGATATACCGCTAAGGTGGATTGTACGAGATATCGATGCGCCGAGTGCCAATGCTGATGTGAATTCTATCACCATGGTGAGCTCTCCAACTCAGTATGTAGATGTCACCGTTACACCACCGAATAGAGTCAGATTTACGAAAAATGCTACAAAAATCTGGCCTGAAGAAAAGTACATATTTCAGACATATGCAAATTCTGTATTCGAATCTTCTGCACTCACGACTGCCAATGTCACCTTTGAAGAAGCAAATGCATTCTATAGTAACACAGCCAATGGTGACACTACAATATTAAAAGAATGGGTTGCTCCCGACGACGAGAGAAACAATCGAACCTCGGTGGAAGAATACGATTATGTTTTCGAAATGAATACTGGTGATGGTGTCGATGTTCCCATTGAAACTCAACAAGTTACATTTAAACAGCGTCACTACTGGTCGACAGATCCCGGCCGTGGCATTTTTGAAAATGTCATTGACGAAACACCACAAGCAAATGGTGCATTTGAGGATCTATTCGCACCGACGATAAGTCAGGTTCAGCAAGATTATTACCTATTTGCTAATACATATAATGAGACAATACAAAATGCCGAAGACCTTTTTGGAGACAACGAATGACCCCAGCAGCAAGAATAGGTGATCAGGTCGCGACCGGAACCCCAGCCACACACGGCTGTTCATTGGTGTCGACAATAGCCACTAACGGAATGCCTCAGGTAATGATCGCAGGTTCACCCGCAGCAATTATGGGATCTGTCACTGCACCACACGGAATTAAGGTGGGCGAAGCCTGTGTACCTCATGTCGGTACCGTAAACGCAGGATCCGCAAAGGTCTTTATTGCCGGATTTCCTGCTGCAAGAGTAGGTGATCTTGTAGAGGTAGATGGTGCAATTATTACGGGTGCTGCACAGGTATTAATGGGATGACACCACAACAAATTTCAGATTATAAAATGAGGTGGATGCGAGATTCCGCTGCCTTTGTTCAAGTACACTCTGATTGGAGTGAAGAGGCAAAGGCATGGTGCCTAGATAACCTGAATAAATGGGAATGGAAGCTCAAAGAATGGACTGATGTCTATGAGCATACATTTTATTTTGAGAACAAACTTTTCGCAAAAGAGTTTGCTAAATTTTTAGATGATTAAATACTTTGGAGAACATTGATTATGAACGTAATTACACTTAAACTAAATTCCGGTGAAGAGGTCATTGGCCGAGTCATAGGTGAAGAATCAAATGGTGATATTACAATGTGTAAGCCTGTATGTCTGACACCAGGTCAGGAAGGCTTTGGGATGATCCCGTGGATGATGTCCGCTCAAGATGGCCAGATGGAATTCAACCGAAACTCTATTATTGCACAGGGTGAGACAATCGAAGAGATTGCCAAAAAATACCTTGAGGTCACTTCTGGCATTCAGCTCTCGATTTGACAAACGATATCAGTTGTGATATAATGTACGACTAATTGAAAGGAATATATCATGTTTGATCACGTAGAGCACGGCGTTGAGTTACCTACACTTACACGCAAAACAACCGAAGAGGGTCGTAGATACTTTACACCCGATGGTTCAGCCTATCCATCCATCACCACAGTACTCAGTATTCTGAGCAAACAAGCCATCATAGAATGGCGTAAGCGTGTTGGTGAAGAAGAGGCTAATCGTATCTCTAGGCAGGCCTCTGGTCGAGGTACTGCCGTCCACAAGATCTGCGAAGATTATATCGACAATGTTGAAAATTGGAAGGGCAAACACCAGCCTTCCAATCTTTTCATGTTCAATACGCTGAAACCCGTGTTAGATAAAAAAATAAATAACATATGGTTTCAGGAAGTATATCTTTATAGTGATAAGCTGAAGACTGCCGGCCAGGTCGATTGCATTGCAGAGTTCGAAGGTGAACTCTCGGTAATCGATTTTAAGACATCGAGACGTGTAAAGAGCGAAGATAACATTCAAAACTACTTTATGCAAATCTCGTTCTATGCCGCAGCCTTCTATGAAATGACCGGGATCCCGATCAAACAAGGTGTCATCCTTATCGCTGTAGATGACTCTGAGCCTCAGGTGTTTAAATTTAACACTTACGACTACCTAGAACATTTGGTACAAGTGAGAAAAAAATATAGGGCTCTTCATGAAAAACCCCAGGTACATAATAATTGATCAAAATAGAGGCGTATTCTTAGGCACGTACACTGACGAAGATGTGGGCAAAGATTCAAACACGGAAACCACAGATAAGAGATATGCCCTCTTTGCAAGCAATAATCCGTTCTATATCACCAAGGCTTGCTCATTCGAGTCTGAAAATATGGCTCAGTCCTATATCAAAGATGTATTCGCTCCGAAACGTTGGGAAGAACTTGAAGCGTTGCCAATTGAATCTGATGAAGAATACCCAGACGTTGTCGATATCATCAAATCTGGCTATGGCGACCACATATACGATATGCTAGATGGTCTCTTTGAAGACATGGAAAACGCCACAGTCCACTAAGCTCGCGCCTTATACTGAAAAGTTATAAGGCTTCCAGCTCTTATTCCAAAATAATCTAAAAAAACTGAAAATAATCGTTGACAGCACCCCCCTCACATGGTATAATGGTCACATAAATTAATGCAATGAGACTAAAAACATGAACGATTTATTGAAATTTGAAAACACTGCTCAGGTTGGTGAAACAATCAAGGCTCTAGACTTCCAGCCTATGGAAGGTCGCGATGACAGCTTTATCGTTGGTCGTGTCATTAAGAAAGGTGACGTGGTTCACCCAGAGTTTGGTGTAGTGATGTTCAAAGGTTTCCACATTGAAATTACTGGTGCTGATCGTGAGGAAGATTCTCGGATTGGTGATGTTGGTTTCGTCCCCTTTGAAATGGATTTTGATTTTGATAACCGTGTACAGGTGGTAGCGTAATGAATTTGAAGCAATACTTTTTGTACCTCGATGCTCTGAGGGAGGGTGGTACCATCAACATGTTTGGTGCTCCACAACATCTGCACGAAACCTTTGGTCTCTCTAAAGAAGAGGCTCGAGAAATCTTTTTTGCTTGGACTCAGAATCTTAACGAAAAAAGTTGAAATTATTTTAAAAAAAGTGTTGACAAAGATGCTTTTACTTGATATAATGGTCACATAAATTAATTGAGAAGGAAATTTTGATATGGCGTTTGTTTCACAAGAAGACAAGAAAACTCTGGCTCCCGGCATCAAAGCTGTGTTGAAGAAGTACAAGATGAAGGGTACCATTTCTGTAAAGAATCATTCAACTCTTTGTGTATCTCTTAAGTCTGGTCAGCTTGATCTACTCGGAGCTGCTCAAAAATCAAATGACCGAATCGCAGAGCGTGAAGGTCGACCTTCTTACCAGATTGGCGATTATCTTCAGGTTAACCATTACTGGTGTGAAGAAAACTCTCGCATCATTGGTGAAGAAGAAATTGCCGATTTTTACTCTGAATTGATATCAGCTATGGAAGGACCTGACTTCTTCAACAACGATGATGCGATGTCTGACTACTTTCATCGGTCACATTACATTGATATCGACGCTGGTCGTTTTCAAAAGCCCTACATGTACGAGGCTGCATAATGGAAATTGAAGAACTGTACAACGAACTAATCTGCCTCTGCGAGGTACGTGGAGAGTTATCAGAAGATGGTAACGCTCAAATCGAGAAGCAAATCAGCGAGATCGAAAACTTAATTCAACAACACAAAAACTCTTAA
>CERM01038409.1_pt1 | contig 16174 bp, 9 predicted proteins | sample 530791 | NCBI WGS metagenome assembly CERM01 (sample SAMEA2620970, study PRJEB7988) | marine metagenome | biome: marine biome (ENVO:00000447); feature: surface water layer (ENVO:00002042); material: "saline water (ENVO:00002010), including plankton (ENVO:xxxxxxxx)" | depth 5 m | reverse complement strand
AATACTAAATTAAGTCATTTAGATAAAAATATATCTCAAGAAAATTTTGAATTAAAGAAAAGATCAACTCAACCTCATAATTTCAGTAATGTTTCGGTGCATTCAGGTCCAGCAACTAGAAAATTGGCTAGAGAATTCGGTATAGATTTATCGAAAGTAAAAGGGTCAGGCCCTAAAGGCAGAATAATTAAGGAAGACTTGCATGAATTTGTATCTAATAAGCTTAATAATTCAGAACAGTTTGGCTTCCAACATTCACAACCAGATATAGATTATTCAAAATGGGGTGATGTAAGTATTGAAAAATTATCTAAATTCCAAAAAACTGCATCAAAAAATTTACATTCTTCATGGATTAATATTCCTCATGTCACACAACATAACGATTCAGATATTACAGATCTATTAGAATTAAGATCTGATCTAAATAAAAAACATAAAACAAAAGTATCTCCGTTAGCTTTTATAATTAAGGCTGCTGTAGAAACTTTAAAATTATTCCCTATGATGAATTCATCACTTTCATCAGATTTGGAAAGTTTTGTTATCAAAGATTATTTTAATATAGGCATAGCAGTAGACACACCTGAAGGGCTTATAGTTCCAAATATAAAAGAAGCTAATAAAAAAGATATTCTTGAAATATCAAATGAAGTTATAAGTCTTGCTTTATTAGCAAAAGAAAGAAAATTAAAAGTCGATCAATTGAAAGGGGCTAGTTTTACAATCTCATCTTTAAGTGGAATAGGGGGCAAATACTTTACTCCAATAATTAATCCACCCGAGGTAGCAATATTAGGACTTTCAAAAACATTTGATTCTCTATCACTTGATGGAGAAAAACTTCTTAATAAGAAACATCTTCCTGTTTCATTATCGTATGATCACAGGGTTATTAATGGCGCTTATGCAGCAAAATTTGTTAAAGAATTCTCAAATCAATTAAATCAAATCAATTTTCTAAAGGAATCTTTTAATGAGTCTTAATACATTCAATCTCTATTTGTTTGGCGGTACAGGGGATCTATCAAATAGAAAATTAATACCAGCAATGTTCAGACAAGACATACTAGCAAGTCTTTCTGAAGACAGTAAAATCATTGGAATAGGATCAAGAGATCTTTCAAGAGATGAATATGTTGAAATGATTAAAGAATCTCTTGAAAAATATTTCCCAAATTTTAATGAGCATAAAGAAACTTGGAAATTATTTTCATCAAAAGTTAGCTACATCCAAATAGATATTAATGCTGACGATGGGTGGAATAATTTAAGAGAAATACCTAATAATCGACCAGTTATTTATTATCTAGCAACTCCTCCAAATCTTTACAAACGAATCTCATCAGCTTTAACACAGTTTGATTTAATCAAAGAAAATTGTAGAGTTGTAGTGGAAAAACCTATCGGAACCGATTCAGTTACAGCTAAAGAAATTAATGATTCGTTATCGACTGGATTTAATGAAAATCAAATTTATAGAATTGATCACTATTTAGGTAAAGAGGCAGTCCAAAATCTTTTAGCTTTGAGATTTGGTAACACAATTTTTGAGCAAAGTTGGTCTAATTCAGCAATTGATCATATTCAAATTACCGTTGCTGAGGATTTAGGTGTTGAGGACAGAGGCGGCTATTATGATGAAACTGGAGCTTTAAGAGATATGGTACAAAACCATCTTCTTCAGATTTTATGTTTGATTGCCATGGAACCTCCAGTGTCAATACAGAGTGAATCTGTCAGGGATGAGAAGCTCAAGGTATTAAAATCTTTAGCCCCATTTACAGCTGAAAATATCTCAATAAATTCTGTCAGAGCACAATATTTGGACGGAATATCAAAAGGCAAAACAGCCTGTTCATATCTTGATGAAGATGGAGTAAGTCTAGAAAATAATACTGAGACATTTGTGGCATTGAAATTAGAAATAAATAATTGGAGATGGTCTGGTGTTCCATTTTATTTGAGAACTGGAAAAAGAATGCAATCAAAATCATCTGAAATAGTGGTTAGATATAAAACTGTACCGCACAATATTTTTTCTAAAGATACATCATTAAAACCAAATCAGTTAGTTCTTAGAATTCATCCTGATGAAGGAATAGATCTCAAGTTAAATACAAAGCATCCAGGTGTTTCTGGTTTTGATCTTGAGGAGCTTCCATTAGACCTGAACCTTCATGAATATCATGAAATTGGTCACCAAGACTGTTATGAAAGACTCTTACTTGATGTCATTAAAGGTAATCCTTCGCTTTTTGTGAGACGAGACGAGATAGAGGCATCATGGAAGTGGATAGATAATATTATTAATCTTTGGAAATCAGAAGATGTTCCAATGGAGGAATATATCTCAGGTGGATGGGGTCCTTCAAATGCTGACTTACTCCTTAAAAGAGATTTTAGATCATGGAAAAATGGATCCAAAAAGAAATGAATATTAATAAGAAACTTTTAGATATTAAAGATCGAATTGATAGTCGAAGTGCTGATTCAAGATCTATTTATTTAGAAAAAATAAATTTTTCAACCGCTCAAAGTAAATCAGCAAGAAATAACATGGGATGCAGTAATATCGCACATGCTTTTGCTTCATGCGATAAAGCCCAACAGGGTGATGCTGCAAATGGTGCAAAAGTTATTGGAGTTATTTCAGCATACAACGATATGCTATCTGCTCATGCTCCACTTAAAGATTATCCAGATGTTATTAAAGATTCATCATTAAAAAGAAATGCTATAGCTCGAGTTGCCGGCGGTGTTCCTGCTATGTGTGATGGAATTACTCAAGGCGAGCCTGGAATGGAATTATCTCTATTTAGTAGGGATGTGATAGCTCTATCAACTGCTGTAGGATTTTCTCATAATGTTTTTGATGCTGGAATATGTTTAGGAGTTTGTGACAAGATTGTTCCTGGTTTAATGATAGGCGCTCTGACCTTTGGTCATTTACCTATTGGTTTCATACCTGCTGGCCCAATGCCAACGGGAATATCAAACTCTCAAAAATCAGATACAAGAAAGAAATTTGCCAATGGAGAGGTTGATAGATCTGCTTTGATAAGCTCAGAACAGTCTGCATATCATACTTCAGGAACATGTACTTTTTATGGAACAGCTAATACAAATCAATTAATAATGGAAGTTATGGGACTTCAATTGCCAAGCTCGTCATTTGTTCCGCCCAACTCAATTGAAAGGCAATTAATTATTGATAAGACTGTTGAGTGTGTTTTAGATATGAGCGAACAAAATATAAAAATGGGTGAAATGTTAGATTCTAAAAGTTGGGTTAATGCGATGGTTGCATTAATTGCAAGTGGAGGTTCTACCAATTTAGCAATACATTTAATCGCAATGGCAGAAGCTGGTGGCTATAAAATAACTATCGAAGATATAGACGAAATAGCTTCTCTAATTCCTATAATTACAAATATTTACCCCAATGGTACTGCTGATGTTAACGATTTTCATAATGCAGGTGGTGTCTCAGCATTTATTGGATCACTTTTAGATGGAGGTTTTTTGTTTAATGATGTTAAGACTTTATTTGGTGATGGTTTAGAGATCTTTAGAAATACATTAGAAATAAAAAATGATCAATTAGTTTGGAAAAATAAGTCCATCATATTAGACCAAAGCATAATTAGAGATAGCAATAATCCTTTTAAGATATCAGGAGGCTTGAAATTATTAAATGGAAATCTTGGAAAAGGAATTATAAAAACTTCTGCATTAAAGAATTCAGATGCCCTTATTAAAGCACCTGCAACTATATTTGAAGATCAAGAAGAAGTTCTTAAGGCTTTTGGAAATAAAGAACTCAATAAAGATACCATCATTGTTATTCGAGGCCAGGGACCTTCAGCTAATGGAATGCCTGAACTTCATAAATTAACATCTCCACTTAACGTTCTACAATCCAAAGGTTTCGATATTGCAATTATTACAGATGGAAGAATGTCAGGTGCATCTGGAAGTGTTCCAGCTGTCATTCATGTTACTCCAGAGGCAATTCATAATGGCCCAATTGGATTAATTGAAAATGATGATCTAATTGAGCTAGATATTAGGAATGCAACTTTTAAAATACTAGTTGATGATGAAGTATTAAGAAAAAGAACTCATTCTATTATTAAACATAATCATATTGGAATTGGCAGAGAGTTATTTAAGACATTCAGAAACAGTGTTGATACTGTTGAAAAAGGAGCTTCAATTTTCTAATGAATTTATTAAATATAATTACTTCTTGCCAGCTGTTACCACTTGCAACTCTCACATCTAAAGAGCAAGTAGAGCCTTTGTGTAAAGCATTAATTAAAGCTGGTTTACCGCTAATTGAGATAACTCTTAGAGATGAAAGAACTATAAATATATTAGATGAGTTTAAAAAATACCCACAAATTGCTTTTGGAGTTGGCACGATAAGAACAACTCATCAAATTGATAAAGCTATAGAAGCTGATGCTAAATTCTTGATTACTCCAGGGTTCTCAAAAAAATTATCACACTATGCATCTTCAAAAAATATATTATTAATACCAGGTGTTCAAACGCCATCTGAAATTATTGCTGCAAATGAAGAAGGGCATAATGTATTAAAATTTTTTCCAGCTGAATTGGGTGGGGGTGTTAATAAATTAAAGTCTTATCTTTCTGTATTTTCTGACATAAAATTTATACCGACCGGTGGTATCTCAGAAGAAAATGCCCCTAATTATTTGAAACTAGACAATGTTATAGCTGTTGGCGCCTCAGCATTAATTCCATCAAAGTTGATTGAAACAGAATCATGGAATGAGATTGAGGATTTATTAACTCAATCGAAAGCGAATTACTTACAAAGCTAGCATTACAAGAGGATATAAATATGTTTAATACTTTAGATTGGATTATTGTAGGAATTTATTGTCTAGGCCTCATTGCGCTTGCAACGTATGTCTCAAGAACTAGCGGTGATAAAGAAAGAACAGCAGAGGATTATTTTTTAGCTGGCAGATCACTTCCTTGGTGGGCTATTGGTGCATCTTTAATTGCAGCAAATATATCAGCAGAACAGATCATCGGTATGTCCGGTCAAGGATTTGTAGTTGGGATGGCTATAGCAGTGTGGGAGCTTACTGCAGCTATAGCACTAATTGTTATGGCAAAATTTTTCTTACCTTTATTTCTAGAGAAGAAGATTTATACAATGCCTCAATTCCTTGAGCAAAGATTTGATAAAAGAGTTAGCTTAGTACTCTCATTTTTTTGGCTTACTGTATACGTATTTATTAATCTAACCACAGTCTTATGGTTGGGATCAATTGCGATAAATACACTTACTGGCCTTTCGCTAATCAATGGCTTAATTTTGTTAGCATTATTATCACTTGCTTATTCGCTATCTGGTGGTCTTAAGGCTGTTGCAATGACTGATATCCTTCAGGTTGTGCTATTAATTTTTGGGGGATTAGCTGTCTCTTACATAGCTTTAAATAAAATATCTGGTAATAGTGGTGTTGTAGATGGATTAGTAACAGTTTACAACGCTCTACCAGAGAAATTTGATATGATTTTATCTCCAGATAATCCTTCTTATAGTAATTTGCCTGGTATATGGATTTTAATTGGTGCTGGTGTTTGGATTGGACATTTTGCTTATTGGGGTTTTAATCAGTACATCACCCAAAGAGCGTTGGGAGCAAAATCTATTAAAGAAGCTCAAAAAGGGGTTATGTTTGCAGCTTATCTAAAATTATTAATGCCATTAGTAATCGTCTTGCCTGGTATTTGTGCTGCAATTTTGTTTCCTGTTTTAGAAAAATCAGATCAAGCTTATCCTACAATGATGTCGCTCTTACCAAATGGATTATTAGGTCTTACATTTGCTGCACTTATTGCGGCAATAGTATCTTCGTTAGCATCTATGACAAATAGTATAAGCACTATATTTACTATGGATATCTATAGATCCTTTTCCAATAATGAGATCTCTGAGTCAAAGCTAATAAACATTGGAAGGAATGCCGTAGTTATATCATTATTTACTGCAGTAATAGTTGCAAAACCTTTGTTAGGAAGTTTCGATTCAATTTTTCAATATATTCAAAATTTCACAGGCCTATTTACCCCAGGTATTTTGGTTATTTTTTTAGTTGCTTTGTTTTGGAAAAAGGCTACAACCCTATCAACACTTGTTGCAGCCATTTCATCATTAGTACTTTCTATTTGTATAAGTTATGTTCTGCCAGAGCTTCCTTATATTCATCGAATGGGAATAGTATTCTTTATATCTGGTTTTGCTTGTTACATAACAAGTTTGCTTCAAGGTTACCAAGATCAACCAAAGGCAATTGACCTAGGCGATATCAATTTTTCAACCTCAAGAGCTTTTAATATTAATACTTTAATTATTGTTAGTACTCTCACCTTAATTTATGCAGTATTTGCTTAGCTAATTAATATGAAAAAAAACTTCTTAATTTTGTTAATTTTGTTTATATCCTCTTGTGAAAGAGGTGATTCAAATAGCGAACCTACAACTCAATCTAATGTAGATTGGTCAAATAAAAATACTTGTTCAGTTTCAATAGATTCTGATCTTATATTAAGCATTATTAATAAAATGACCATAGAGCAGAAGGTTGGCCAAATAATAATGCCTGATATTGATGAAGTTACTCCAAATGAAGCAAAAAAATATCAACTTGGAACTTTTTTAAATGGAGGAGGAAAATTTCCTTATAAAAATAAATATAGTTCAGTAGATGACTGGAAAAAATTAAGCAAAGAATTTTATGATGCTTCGCCTATAGTTGATGGAAGGGTTATACCTATTTTATGGGGTACTGATGCTGTTCATGGTCACAATAATGTTATTGGAGCAACAATTTTTCCACATAACATTGGTCTTGGCTCAACTATGAATCCTGATTTGATCAAGAAAATTGGTGAGGCTGTTGCAAAAGAGGTTCTTTCAACGGGTATTCCATGGACATTTGCTCCAACAATTGCAGTTCCTCAAAATGATTTATGGGGAAGAACTTATGAGGGATATTCTGAAGATCCAGAGCTTGTTTCTGAACTTGGGAAAGCAATGATTGTTGGGCTTCAAGGAGAGGGCTTAGAATTTTTAGATGAAAACCATGTATTAGCAACAGCTAAACATTTCTTAGGAGATGGTGGAACTGAATTTGGTATTGATCAAGGCAATACAGTCCTGAATGAAGAAGATCTTAAAAATATTCATGGCAAACCATATTTCGTTGCAATTAATTCTTGTATTCAAGCAGTCATGGCTAGTTTTAACTCATGGAATGGTCAAAAAGCACATGGTAGTAAATATCTTTTAAATAATGTGTTGAGAAATCAAATGGATTTCAAGGGACTAGTTGTTGGAGATTGGAATGGTCACGGACAAGTTCCCGGATGCACAAAAGAAAATTGTCCAGAATCATTTAATGCTGGTGTTGATATATTTATGGCTCCTGACGAATGGAAACCGCTTTACAAAAATACTTTAGATCAAGTTAAGCAAGGAATTATTTCTGAAGATAGACTTGATGAGGCTGTTTTTAATATTCTATCTGTTAAATACCTTTTAGGTATGTTTGATGGCAGAAAGCCTCACGAATACCCTCATAATTATATTGGTATCTCTGACCACAAAGATTTAGCAAGACAAGCAGTAAGAGAATCTATAGTCCTTCTTAAGAATAATAAAAATGTATTACCAATAAAGGCTAATAAACATATTTTAGTTATTGGAGAAGCTGCTAATAGAATAACAAAACATATGGGTGGTTGGACTATAACCTGGCAAGGAAGAGAAAATGCTAATAAGGATTTTCCAAACACTCTGAGCATTTATGAGGCGATTAAATTAAAAGCTGAGGCTAATGGAAGTAGTGTAGAGTTTTCTGATAATGCATCATATAAAAATAAGCCTGATTTGGTCATTTTTGTATACGGAGAAGATCCCTATGCTGAGGGTGATGGAGACAGAAAATCTCTTTTTTATCAAAATTATGATAGAAATTTTAAAAAGTACATGAAGAATATATATGATCAAAAAATATCAACTGTATCTTTGTTTATTTCTGGACGCCCATTAATCGTTAACGAAGAGTTGAATCTATCTGATGCTTTTGTACAGCTTTGGTTACCAGGTTCAGCAATCGAAGGGCTTACAGATGTAATTTTTACAGATGCTGATAATCAGATTATTTATGACTTTAAAGGCAAATTATCATACTCTTGGCCTAAAATTGCATCGCAATTCGCCTTAAATTTCAAAGATAATAACTATAATCCATTGTTTGAATATAAATATGGGCTCAATTATAAAGATGACATTTATATAGATTCTATAGGTATAGAAAATGCACTGTCAAAACCATCAGAAATTATTTTATTTGTAGGGTCTGCATATTCATCCTATAGAGAAGTAATTTCATATTTTGATATCAGTAAAAATGAACAAGCTTACGAAGGTATTAATTCTGATATATTTGAGCATTTAAAGTCAGGCATTACTATTTCTAAGTTTGATTTCAAAAAACAAGATGATGCAAAAAAAATAGATTTTGGCAATCAAAAATTCTATAAATCATGGGAGATTGCAAGTGGTGCTAACGAAGATTTGAGTTATATGAATCAAGGATCTATTCAGTTAATAATTAGGCCGCAAAAAATAGCTAATGAAGAACTTAAATTTAGTATTGGGTGCTCTAAAACATCTGAAGAAATTGAGTCGTCTGGCTCTGATCTCTGCTATAAATCATTTAATTTATCAGATATTTTAAAAGAGAAGAAAAATAATGAATGGCAAGTTATTGAAATACCTCTTACCTGTCTAAATGATAGTGATTTCAATATTTCGTCAATTACCTCAAGAGCTAATCTTGGAACTAAAGGTGATTGGATTCTGGACTTACATTCAATTAAATATATTAATAACAGAGGCTATAATGCCTGCAAATTAAATTCAGCTAATTATGAGTAAAGTACTATTAATTGATATAGGTGGAACAAATTTGAGATATGCATATTCTTATGGTGATTTATCTTCTCTTTATGATACTAATAAAATTGAGCTATCTTGTATAAAAGGGTTTGATACATTGCTAGAAAATCTTATCAAAGGAAAAGGTGTAGATGATTTAGTTATTTCAGTAGCTGGCCCCAAAATAAATGGCTCTATAACAATGACAAATAGAGATTTTTCCATAAATGAAAAAGATATTAGAGAGTCTTTTAAGTTCAATACTTGCCATCTTTTAAATGATTGGGAATCAATTGGTCATAGCTTGGCTGTTTTTGAAGATAAGGATGTTTCTTTTATTAAGAATGGCTCTGAATTTAATAACAATAGTTTTTTTATTGGTCCAGGTACAGGCCTCGGAGCTGCACTGTTAGTTGGAGATAATAAAGTCATACCAACTGAAATTGGAAATACCACAGGGCTTACCAAAGCACTCCTCAGAAATTATTATATTGAAAGTGGTGATCAATTCAGAACACTTGAAGACGTATTATCTGGTAAGGCAATATCTAATATTTATGAGTACAAGACAGGAATAAGACTTACCTCTGAGGATATTGTTTCTAGATATGGTTCTGATGATATGGCTAATTTAGTTATTGATGGTTTTATTAAGTCATTAGCAGAAACTATTTCTGACATGGCATTAACATTTATTGCTGGAAGAGGAGTTTATGTTTCAGGTAGCTTAATGAGATCAATTTTCAAAATTATGGATAAAGATAGGTTTATTGAATATTTTTATGGTGATAAAAAACTTGTTCATTTACAAATTCTTGAAATGATTAAAATTGGTATTGTTGAAAAAGAGCATGCTTGTCTTCATGGCAATCTAAATTTTTATAAGAAAAATAAAAAATACGCATATAAAAATATTTAATAGGGTTTGGTTTTAAAAATGACAAATAGAAAAGATTTATATCTTGGTGATAGCTTAATAAACTCCTTAGAATCACATATTGAAGGTAAAGAGGTCATCATTAAAAATGAAAATTTTTACAAGATATCAAACGTCAATAAAATGAGACCTTTTTTTATGAGTATTGTAAGCGCTAGCGATCATTGGCTTTTTATTTCATCAACAGGATCTCTTAGTGCAGGAAGAAAGAATAGTAATAATGCGTTATTCCCATACTATACTGATGACAAAATTACTGAGTCATATGATGTAACAGGAAATAAATCAGTCTTCCATGTTCATAAAAGTAATAAAGACTATCTTTGGGAGCCTTTTACTAAAACCTCAGATTTTATTTATAAAAATGAAAGAAATTTATATAAGAACCTCAGAGGAAACAAAGTAATTTTTGAAGAGATTAATAACGATTTAGGACTTAAATTTTCTTATCAATGGACAACATGTGAAAAATACGGTTTTATAAAAACGTCTTCTATAAAAAATCTTAATAATGATGATATATCAATTACTCTTCTTGATGGATTTCAAAATATTTTGCCCTGGGGTTTAGATGAAAGCATTCAGAATAATACGAGTAACTTGGCAGATGCCTACAAAAGAAACGAATTAGACGAAGATTCAAATATTGGTATTTTTGCTTTGAGCGCTACTATTGTTGATAGAGCTGAACCAAGTGAAGCATTAAAATCAAATATTGTTTTTCATCTTGGACTTGATAACTGCAAAGTTCTTTTATCGTCTTATCAGTTAGATAAATTTAGGAAAGGATATGATGTAAATCAAGAGACGGACGTAAAAGCTGAAAAAGGTGCTTATTTTATTCACACGTCTATTTCTTTACCAAAAAATGAGAAAAAAGAATGGCTATTTGCAGCAGATATTAACAAGTCCTCTTCGAATATTATTTCTCTCAAAGAAAATATATTAAATAATAAAAATCTAATCAAAGATATTAATCAAGATATTCTTAATTCCTCTAATGAACTATATAAATTAGTTGGCTCTTCAGATGGAATACAGCTTTCAACGGACAGAAGAAGAAACATAAGACACTTCGCCAATACTTTATTTAATATTATGAGAGGAGGCATATTTGATAAAGACTATTTAGTTGAAAAAAGTGATTTTGTTAAATATATAAATAATGCTAACAAAAAATGTGGGCATGAAATGAGTTCAATAATAGCAGGATGGCCAGAGCAATTTGATCTTAACTTCCTTAAAGACTCATCCAATCAGAGTGATTCCGCAGTTTTTAAAAGATTAGCTACAGAGTATTTACCAATCAAGTTTAGCAGAAGACATGGAGATCCAAGTAGGCCATGGAATAAGTTCTCTATCAATACAAGAGATGACATTACAGATGCAAAAGTTTTGGACTATGAAGGTAATTGGAGAGATATATTTCAGAATTGGGAAGCTCTTGCCTATTCTTACCCTCAATTTATTGATGGGATGATCTATAGGTTCTTAAATGCATCGACTTTCGATGGCTATAACCCTTACAGATTAACAAAAGATGGCTTTGATTGGGAAACAATTGAACCTGATAATCCTTGGTCCTACATTGGTTATTGGGGCGATCATCAAATAATTTACCTTTTGAAATTCTTAGAATTTACTGAAAAATATTTTCCCCAAAGATTAAATTCTTTTTTAACAAAAAATAATTTTGTATATGCGAATGTTCCATATGAAATTAGAGACTATAAATCTATCTACAAAGATCCAAAAAATACAATAGATTTCAACTTTAAATTAGCTGAAAAAATTGAGAAAGATAGGCTAAAAGAAGGCGCTGATGGAGCTATTCTAAAAAATTATCAAGGCACAATACATGAAGTGAACTTCCTTGAGAAAATACTAACCACCATATTAACCAAGCTATCTAATTTTATTCCTGGTGCTGGTATTTGGATGAATACACAAAGACCAGAGTGGAATGATGCAAACAACGCTCTCGTTGGAAGTGGTGTATCTATGGTTACGCTTTATTATTTGCGTCGTTTTTTAAACTTTTTCATAAATATACTTGAAAATGATGTATCTTCATCTTTCGAGATTTCAACTGAGTTATATCACTTTTTTGAAAAATTAAATCTATTTTTTAGTAATATTGATTTCAATTTATCTAACAAGGATCGCAAGAGTTTTGTAGATGGTGTAGGTGAAGTTGCTGCTGAATATAGAAGTAGAATTTATACCTCATATTTTTCTGGAACTAAAGAATTAGTAGACAGAAATAAAGTCATTAATTTTCTTGAAACAGCAAAAAAAGTAATAGAGCAAACAATTGATAGTAATAAAAGAGAAGACGGGTTGTATCATGCTTATAACCTTGTAAATTTAAAAGATAATGAAATATCAATAGATAGATTATCTGAAATGTTAGAAGGCCAGGTAGCAGTCTTAAGCTCTGGTTATCTTTCAGACGATGAGAGTTTATCTGTATTGGATAGTCTTAAAAGCAGTTCATTATTTTGGGATGAACAATATAGCTATATTCTTTACCCAAATAAGGATTTGTTAAGTTTTTTGGACAAAAATATTATTCCTGAGAATGAATTTAATAAATCTTCACTTCTGAGTTTATTAATAAAAAATGGAAACAATCAGATTGTTGTTAAGGATATTAACGATAAATATCACTTTAATGGATTATTTCATAATGCAGCCTGTTTAGTAAGTGAACTAGAAAACTTACCCTCTGAATATACTAAACTTGCGAAAGATGAAAAGGTTATTATTTTAAAAATTTTTGAAGATGTTTTTGATCATAAATCATTTACAGGTAGGTCAGGTACTTTTTATGGATACGAGGGTTTAGGATCTATTTATTGGCATATGGTTTCAAAACTTTTACTAGCATCTGCTGAAGTTACACATGAAGCTATTATAAATAAAAGTGATCCAAAAATTATTGGAAGATTGTTTGATCATTATTTTGAGATCAATGAGGGTATTGGAGTAAATAAATCTCCAGAATTATACGGAGCATTCCCAACAGATCCTTATTCACATACACCAAGAGGAAGGGGTGTGCAGCAGCCAGGTATGACAGGCCAAGTTAAAGAGGATGTTATAAGTAGATTTCATGAATTAGGCTTTTACGTCAATAACGGAAAAATAATTTTTGAGCCAACTATATTACGTAAAGATGAATTTATTGATGAAGAAAAATCTTTTAAATTTGTAAATCTAGATAATGAAATAACATATATGGATATAGCCAAGAACTCACTAGCTTATACAGTCTGCCAAGTGCCAATAATTTATACTTTATCAGATAATGAAAGTATAAAAGTTGTATTTCAAGACAACGAAGAAGTGACAATAAAAAATCATGAATTAGATTTACAAAATTCACAGAGTATATTTAACAGAAAAAATTTAATAAAGGCTGTGCATGTAAGAATAATAAAATGAAGCATATAATCTATTTTATTTCTTTATTTTTATTAATCTCATGCAATCACAATGGAGATTCAAATATGAACAAAAATGCAAATGATTTTTTAGGTAACCCTGATTATCCTGCAATTTCCTATGGTGGATATAGACATGAATCTAGAGAACATCAGCCGTCAATTGATGATATACGAGAAGATTTATTAATTTTATATGCACAAGGTTTTAGGATTATTAGAACATATGATCTTCATCATCCTTTTGCCGAAAATACTCTTAAAGCAATAAGGCAAATTAAAGCCTTCGATAAAGAATTTGAAATGTATGTCATGCTTGGTGCATGGATTCAATGTAAAAGTGCATTTACAGAATCACCTAATCATAATGAAGAGGATATTGAAGGCAATGAGTATGAAATTGTTGAAGCAATTAGGTTAGCCCAAGAATACTCAGATATTGTAAAAATAATATCAGTTGGAAATGAAGCAATGGTGCATTGGGCATGGTCATATAGTCTTCCTCCTAAATATATTTTAAAATGGGTAGACTACTTGCAGAATCTCAAGGTTAATAAATCTCTTTCAAAAGATCTTTGGATCACCAGTTCAGATAATTTTGCTTCATGGGGTGGTGGTGGAAGCGAGTATCATAATCAAGACTTAGAAGATCTTATTAAATCTGTTGATTATATTTCAATGCACACATATGCATTTCATGACACTCACTATAATCAAGATTTCTGGAACCTTAAAACTATACAAAACAATAATAAAATTGACATAATTAAAAGCGCTATAAAAAGAGCAGTTGATTACGAAATTGATCAGTTTAAAAATGTTCAAAACTATGTTCACAGCATTGATCCTTCCAAAAAGGTACATATTGGTGAAACAGGGTGGTCAAGTGTAGCTTCTGATCTTTATGGCTACGGTGGATCTGAGGCTGCTGATGAATATAAACTTGGCTTATACTTCCAGTTAATAACTGAAAAATGTGACATGTTATCGATTTCATGTTTTTATTTTTCAGCTTTTGATGAGCCATGGAAAGATAGTAGTAACAAAAATGGTTCTGAAAATCACTTTGGTCTATTTACTGTTGACGGTAAAGCAAAATATCCAATGTGGAAAAGTGTAGACGAAGGAGTCTTTAACGGCCTTTCAAGAGGAGGTAATAATATTACTAAAACTTTTGATGGTAAGTTTGAAGATTTATTAGATACATCTAATATTCCACCTAGTTCAGTTGGTAAAGCTGCTAATTAAAGTTAGCCTATATTGTTAAATAAAATAAAAAGGGGAATTGCGATGAAAAAATTTTTAATATTGTTTTGCACTATCTTTTTTAATCTATCAAATGCAATAGAAGTCAATGTTGTTGATAACACTTTTTATGTAAATGGAAATCCTTATTATATGAGAGGTATTTGTTATCACCCTGTTCCTTTGGGAAAAATAAAAAGAGATTTCTCAAACCTTAGTACTGATATATCGCTAATGAAAGAAGCTGGAATTAATACCGTCAGAGTATATGAGCCTATTGATGATATTGAAGTTCTTAATAAATTAGCTGATGCTGGTATCAAGGTTGTTATTAATTTTGGATACAATCAAAGGGGTAGATACGATATTCTTTCAGGCTCACTTATTGATTACATATACAAATACAAAGACCATGATGCTATTTTAATGTGGGAGCTGGGAAATGAATACAACTATCACCCACAATGGTTTGGAGGAAATATCAACACTTGGTATGCAGTTCTAGAGCTTGCTGCTCAAGCCATAAAAACTGTTGATCCATCAAGGTTAGTTTCTTCCGCACATGGAGATCTTCCTACAAAAGAAATCCTTGCCCTTGCATCAAGTATCGATATTTGGGGTCTAAATATATATAGATGGGATAAGCCTCAGTCTGTTTTCAAGGAATGGGAACAAGTTAGTACAAAACCAATTTACTTTTCTGAATTAGGTGCAGATAGTTACATGACAAAACCTACATTAAAATATGCAGCGGGTGAAAATCAGCAGGCCCAAGCAGATGCAAATGGGATTATTCTAAAAGAAGTTTTAAAAAATTATGACAAAAATATTGGCGCGTTTATTTTTTCATTTACTGACGGTCTATGGAAAGCTGGAAATCCTTATACCCAAGACACTGGAGGGTCTGCACCTAATAGTGATGGAACTCCTTATGACGGATCAGCAAATGAAGAATATTGGGGAATAGTTGATATTAATAGAAATAAAAAAATAACTTTTGATGTTATTAAAGAAGCCTATCTTAACCATAAAATTAATTAAAATATGAACCCTAGTAAAAAAATTAATAATACTGTTCCATTAGGCCAAAAAATTGCATTTGGCTTTGGAATGTTAGCCAATCAACTATTTCCAGCATTATTGTCAATTTTTATAGTTGTTTTAATACAAGATCTTGGCTTTAATCCTTTACTGTATGGAATCATTGCTTTTGTCCCAAGGTTTATTGATGCTATCACAGACCCTTTGATGGGTTTTATTTCCGATAATACAAAATCAAAATGGGGTAAAAGAAGACAGTATGTTTTTTTTGGAGGAATATTAACGGGTGTTGCATTCGTATTGTCATGGCAATTGTATGCCGAAAATGGACAGGCCTTTAATTTTTGGTATTTTTTAATTCTAAATTTATTCTTTTACCTTGGAATAACAATTTTTGGAATACCTTTTGTTGCTATGGGCTATGAAATGAGCGACAACTTTCATGAAAGAACACAAATCATGGCAGTGTCACAATTTATAGGTCAATTTGCTTGGGTTCTTGCTCCATGGATTTGG
>CERM01042749.1_pt1 | contig 16319 bp, 18 predicted proteins | sample 530791 | NCBI WGS metagenome assembly CERM01 (sample SAMEA2620970, study PRJEB7988) | marine metagenome | biome: marine biome (ENVO:00000447); feature: surface water layer (ENVO:00002042); material: "saline water (ENVO:00002010), including plankton (ENVO:xxxxxxxx)" | depth 5 m | reverse complement strand
TAGAAGATGCAAAGAATGACATATTAGTTTCAATGCTTGATATTTCTTCGTTTAAGCTTGTGATTCTTCGTTGGATGTTACGCTCTTCTTTTTCAAGTGTTTGGCCTCCTTGATTAGAATTAATAATCTCAGAATAGTGTTCTGTAAGATTAGCAGCCTTTTGTTCTTCAATTTGTTGACTGTACTTATTGTAAACAGCATTGTTAGCCGTATCATAAGCTTTATTAACTCTATTGAGGTGTTTGTGAGGAATGAATCCAATAGTTCTCCAAACAGCGTTAATTTTTTTCAATGATTGGAAGGCAGTTTTATTCTCAGTTTGGCCTGAAGCAAGTTCTTGAAGCTGATTGATGAGTTCTTCTTTTTTCTTAAGATTTTCACTTTCTAGTTCTTGTTTACCAGCGTTGGCTCTGTTTTTGGCATCAAAGAAGAAGTCACAAGCTGCTCTGAATTTTTTCCAAATCTTTTGATTGTATTTATCGGGCACTGGACCGATTTTTTTCCATTCTGCTTGAATTTGAATGATTTTTTTTGCGGTGCTTCCCCAATCAGTACTGGACTTTAATGCCTCAACTTGTTCACAGAGCGTTTCTTTGGCTTTTAAGTTTTCTTTTCGTTGATCATTGAGGCTATTGAAAAACACTTTTTTCTGGCTAAAAAAATCATTTCTATTTCCGTTGAAGTTTATCCAAACGGCATCTTTATTTGACTTTGGCACAGGACCAATCTTTTTCCATTCAGTAAACAAATCATCAAATTGTTTACTTTTTTCAGACCATTCTTTAGGTGTTCTAGCCAGAACAGCATTAATAAGTATGGCTTTTTCTAGAAGTATCTCTTTCTTTTTAAGGTTTTCTATTTTTTGTTTTTCAAGCTCCTCAATGATTTTTTGCTTTGCTTCGTGTATAGAATCGGAAGCTTTTTTGAATGCTTGCCATATTGGTTCGTTACTTTCTTTAGGTACAGGTCCAATATTTTTATACTCTTCATGATATTTATTGAGCATGATGAAACATCTTTTTATGGATTTTTCATCCATAAGTCCTTCTACTTTTTTGGTTAGCTCAATTTTATAGGCAAGATTCTTTTGTCGGTCTAATTCTTTGAGCTCTATGTTTATACTATGATTGTCATAAAACTTGTTTTGAAGTAGATTGTATTTATCCCAAAGTTCGTTTACTGATTCTTTTGGGAGTATTCGAATAGCTTTCCATTCTTTTTGAATTTCTTTGACTTGATTTATAGTTTCAAGTGTTTCGTCTTGACTAACTATCCCCTCTAGTTTTACCAGTAACTTTTTTTTGAGGGCTAGATTATTTTTCTTTTCTAGCACAATTCGCTCTTTCTCTTCTTTTAGTGCTTGATTTATCTGCTCTTCTATAACACCAATTTGTTCAATAAAATATTGTTTTGAAAAAGTAAAGTTAGTGTCAGCATCATTCTTTTGCTTTTTGAAATCTTCATATTCTTGATCTTTTTCAGTATTGTAGCTGTCATAGAACTTTTTTCGGATAAAACTGAATTGATCTGAGGCCATTTTTGGTGTTTTAACGAGCAATTCTTTTGCTATAGCTAGTAATTCATCTAAAGATTTGTTCTCAAGTGTTGAAGGTTCGAAGGATTCGCTGCTAGTATTTTTATTTATTGCTAATGTTTTTTTAACATCAGTATTCTTTGCAATATTTGTTACATTAGAAGTTTTGTTCTCTGATGTTTCGTCAGCAGTGGTTAAGTTTTCTTCACTCATATTTATTAAAAAAAAAGACTGCAAAAATGGTACATTTGACGCAAAATGCCAACATTACCTCATAATAGTAAAGTTAAGATTGTAGAGTGTCCGAGGGATGCTATGCAAGGTATTCTTGATTTTATTCCTACATCTCAAAAGATAAGCTACATTAATTCTTTATTAAAGGTAGGGTTTCATACATTAGATTGTGGGAGTTTTGTGTCACCTAAAATTATTCCTCAAATGAGGGACACAGAGCAAGTACTTGAATCGATAGATTTATCTGATACATCCACATTATTATCTGTTATTGTGGCCAACAATCGTGGAGCTGCTGATGCTGTAAAACACGATCAAATTAAATATTTAGGTTTTCCTTTTAGTATCTCTGAAACTTTTCAAAAGAGAAATACTAATAAAACAATTTTAGAGTCTTTTGATACTGTAAAATATATATTAGATGCTTGTGGGTCTAATAATAAGCAAATGGTAGTATATATTTCAATGGGGTTTGGAAATCCATATGGAGATGATTGGAATTCGGCTATTGTGACCGATTGGATTGGAAAATTAGTTGATTTGGGTGTTAATCAATTTTCTTTGTCTGATACTGTTGGTGTATCAGATGAGGAAAGTATTGAGGCTGTTTTCGGAAATTTAAAAAAGCATTTCAAATCTTTGGATGTTGGAGCCCACTTTCACACTACTCAAGAAACCTGGAGAACAAAGATAGATTCAGCTTTCAAGTATGGCTGTAGAAAATTTGATGGAGCCATAAGAGGGTTTGGAGGATGCCCTATGGCCAAAGACGAATTAGTTGGCAATATGCCAACTGAATGCTTGCTTGAGTTCTTTGGTAACGAAAACCTTGAAATCAATTTAAATGAATTTCAGAAATCTGTTCTTTTAGCAGACCAACTATTCACTGCTTACTTATAACCGATTACAACCTTCTTGGCAGTATGTAAGTCATTACCGTCTATGGTTAAAAAATAGACGCCCTGTGCTAAGCTAGATACGTCAACTAAGTGATAATCTTGTATTTTTTTGATCATTACTCCCTTGGCATTAAATAACTTTATTTGAGGGTTTCCTTGAGCTATTGTGGGATCGATCCTCAGAGATAAATAATTATATGCAGGATTTGGATAAACGGAAACAAGATTAGAATATTGATACTGGCTAATATTTCCAGTGGTGGAAACTGCTACATAGTCTTTTACTTTTTTTGTATTGGTTCCAAAATCATTGGTGATTTTCAGAGAGATCTCATAAAATCCAGCATCTAAAAATTTAACACTTATTTCTTTCGAGTTAGTGTCTCCATCAGTTATTTCGTATGTAGAAGGGTTGATACTCCAAGTTCTAGCAGTGGCCTCTTGACCCAGAGAGATATCAGTTAATTTAATGAGTTCACCGACCAAGCAACTTCTTTTATTGGCATCAAAATCTGCAAATGGAGCAAGATCATTGACTGTAATTTTTCTAACTACATGACTTGATACAACTAAACTATTTTCAGTAGCATAAATGTTCCCTTGGTTATCTGTTGTCAATCCACTGATTTCAGTAAAAGCAGCAGATTTGCCTGTACCATCAATAATTTCAAATTTGTCAACATTGCCAGCAAATGTGGTAACGGAGTTATTTTTCTCGTCAATTGCTCGAATAGTGTTTTGGTCAGCAACATAAATTATTCCGTTTATTACAGTTATGCCTTTGGGTGATTTGAAGCGAGCATTAGCAAGTGTACCATCTACTTGTCTTGAGTCGGCTGATCTTGTTGGACCAGCAAGTGTAGATGTTTCACCTGAATAGATATTTATTTTACGAATATTTGTATTCCATGGATCACTAACAACAATAGAATTTTCATTATATACAGCTACTCCCCAAGGGTTACCAAACCTGGCAGAAGATCCTGTAGAAGCATCATTAAACCCTTCAGCCATTGCTTTGCCTGCTAATGTTGTCACCCTTCCTGCTGAGGATATCTTTCGAATAGTCATGTTATCATAATCGGTTACATAAAAATTGCCTTCGGAATCCCTAGCAATGTCCATTGGCTTATTAAATCGTGCTGCAGTAGTTAAACCATCATTACTGCCAGAAGAACCATACCCAGGTAGCCCAGAGGTGGGCATAGCACCAGCAAAAGTGCTAACAACTTGCCCATTTCCAAGATTTACATATTTGGCGATTTTTCGAATGCAATGGTTATCAACGTCTGCTACAAAAATATTTCCTTCAGAATCAGAAACCATCCCACATGGGTTTCTAAATGATGTTTGAGTGCCTGTTCCATTTTTATATCCTTCAGAAAAGCTTGGACGTTGGAGACTACCAGCTCGTATATGAATTTTATCTGTAATTAATCGTATTTTATTTTTTTCTGAAATGTAAACATTGCCAGATGGATCAGTACATATCCCGTTAGGAGAACTCAAGTAGGATTCAAGTGGGTTAAGACTAGACGCAGATTCATAATTATTTTCGTAGTCATCACTGGCTTTACCCGCATAAGTAACCACATTTTGAGCAATGATTGATGTTGTAAGTCCAATTGTAATCAGTATCGAGAATATTTTTATCATAATATTTTAATCTTTTAGGGTACTTATAAATTCATTGACTTTCTTTTCAATTGAATGAGATACATAATCATAATTTCTTTTTTCAAATAGGTCTCCAGTAATATTTTCATACAATTCAATGTATCGCTGGGATACTTCTTGAATAAATTCATCAGGCATGGATGGAAGGCTTTGCCCTTCAAGGCCTTGAAAGTTATTAGAAATCAACCATTGTCTGACAAACTCTTTAGAGAGTTGTTTTTGTTGTTGGTCTTTAAGTTGAATATCTTCATATCCATTTTTATAAAAGTACCTAGATGAATCAGGGGTGTGTATTTCATCGATAAGCATGATTTTATCTCCTTTTTTCCCAAATTCGTATTTAGTGTCAACAAGTATAAGTCCTTGATTATCAGCATGCATTGAGCCATATTTAAACAATTCTAAGGAATACTTTTCAAGTTGATCTAAGTCTTTCTTTTTGATGATACGTTGAGCAATAATCTCCTCTTTACTAATGTCCATATCGTGGCCAGTTTCAGCTTTAGTTGATGGTGTAAGAATGGGAGAGGGCAATTTATCATTCTCTTTTAGGCCATCAGGTAGACTAACTCCACAGACTTCTCGCTTTCCAGAACTATATTCTCTCCAAGCGTGACCAGCTAGATAACCTCTAACCACAAATTCTACAGCATATGGCTCACATTTGAATCCTATAGTAACGTGGGGGTCAATTTCTTCAATTTTCCAATTAGGAACAATGTGTTTTGTGTCATCTAAGAATTTGGAGGCAATCTGATTTAATACCTGACCTTTATATGGTATGGGGTGAGTTAAAACGTGATCAAATGCTGATATTCGATCACTGGCTATCATCACGATATGTTCTTTACCGATGGTGTATATATCTCGAACTTTACCTCTGTTAAACGCAACCTGTTCTTTAAAGAAAAAATTAGTAGATAATAAAGTATCTTGATCTGGATTGTTCATATTTTGGTTTATTCAAATGTAAAAATTAGTATGGATTGAAAAAGGTAACTCATGAGCTATCCAATGTTGATAAAAAATCAAGGGTGTTTATATTGTCTGCAAAATCTTTTAAATCAGGAGATTGAGCTTTTCCAAAGGGGATTTTTTTTGTGGAAGAATAGTTGCCTACAATACATTGAATGTCTTCCTTATTTTCCTGAATGAAAGTTTCCACCTCTTTAATCGTATCATAATATTCATAATGGATACATGCAAGAGGTGCCAAAATGTTACGTCTTTCTTTGGGTAGCAAAAAACCTGTATCCAAGTGTTGCTCATTATTCATTAATAATAAAGCTTTATGATAGGTATAATTGTTTGCATATTTATGGTGATTTATCACATCACGATAGTTGATCATTGCATCCAAGACCTTTTCAATTGCCTGATTTCTAGGGATGAAAATTTGACTAACATTTCTGCATCCAAGTCCGTAATAGGTCAAAACATCGTCGGCCAGTAATTTTAATTCTTTTTCAGTTTCTGTTCCATCTAATACTGCAATGGATTTTCTATTTTTACGCAGTAATCTTGGTAAATGTTTAAAATAAGACTCAAAATATCGATAGGAATTATTACTTCCAGTTGCAATTACTGCATCAATGGAATGCAATTTATCAGCGATAATTATACGATCTTTAAGATTAGAATTGATTGTTTTCAAAACACTTGTAAAATAAGAAATAACATAAGGGTCTTCACTAGATAATTTTATTTGTGCTTTATGTCCCATTAAAAGAATACATAGCAGATCATGAAAACCAACCATTGGTATGTTTCCAGCCATAATTACCCCAATTGTTTGTGGATTTTTTGTGACAGTGTATTTGGCGATAAAATCCTCGATATTCTCTTTTGTCAAGGAAGATTTCCAATGATTTATACTTTTCCAATAATTTTCGGGAGTCAACCAACTATTATTAGAGAAAGTTTTATTTATTGCATCAACTAAATCTTGGTTTGTTAGATCTAATTTTGATGATAAACGACAAAAAGCTTTAACAAGGTCTTCTCTTAAAATCATGTTAAGTACGAATTTGAAATTAGTTTGTTTATTATTTACCTAAATATCAAAATATTTACCCACCATATATTCAAGTTATCTGAACTGAGTACTTCAAGAGCTTATTTGATTACTTTTGAACTAATTAATTATTAGATTTGTCAAGGATATTAGCTATAGATTTTGGGGGTAAACGTACAGGAATTGCTACCACAGATCCATTGCAAATTATAGCCTCTCCTTTAATTACTGTAAATACCTCTGAATTGATGGATTATTTAAGTAATTACATAGGTGAGGAGCAAGTGAGTGAACTGGTTGTTGGTCAGCCTATCCGTCATGATGGAAGTTTCTCTCCAATTGAAAAAGAAATTTTGATTTTTATAGATAAGTTTACAAAAAAACACCCTGAGATACATATTCATAGGGTGAATGAAATGTATAGTTCAAAGGACGCTATGAAAGCATTGATTGAAAGTGGTGTTAAGAAGAACAAAAGGAAGGATAAAAAATTATTGGATAGCACTGCAGCTACAATACTTTTGCAAGAGTTTTTATATAAATAATGATCTATCCGATACGAGCCTATGGAGACCCTATTTTAAGGGCGAAATGTGAAAAAATAGTTAGCTTTGATGAAGACTTGAATGATTTGATTCAAAGTATGTATAAAACTATGGATGCAAGTGATGGTGTGGGACTTGCTGCTCCGCAAATTGGAAAAGCTTTACGCATGTTCATGATTGATTCAACTCATTTCAAAGATTATGAAAAGGTCGGAGTCCGTCAAGTATTTATTAATCCAGTGATTATTGAAGAAAAAGGAGAAAATTGGCCTTTTGAAGAAGGTTGTCTTAGTATTCCTGACGTAAGAGAGGATGTAATTAGAAAATCATCACTCAAAATTGGATACCAAAATCAAAAAGGGGAGTATAAAGAGCAAGTTTTTGACGGAATGAATGCTCGCGTTATTCAACATGAATATGATCATATTGAAGGAGTTTTATTTATTGATCATATTTCGGCTTTTAAACGTCAATTACTAAAAGGAAAACTTAGTAATATCAGTCGAGGAAAGATTAATGTTCGTTATCGTATGAAGTTTCCTAAAAGAAATTAATGAGTTCATACTTTAAAATTTATAGACCATTAAATCTATTTTTTATTGGACTATCTCAAATTCTTTGTGCTTATTTTTTGGACCGATATGCATCATTCAATTCAATTTTTGAAAGTAGTTTTTTTTGGTTGATTTTAGGAACAGTTTCATGTGCATCCTTTGGCTATTGGATTAATGATTTTTATGATCAAAAAAGAGATTTAATTAATAAAAAAAAACCTTCTCAAATAAAGTTTTATTCTCGATTAACAATAAATATACACCTTATATTATTCGTCATTATTGCGTTAACCTCAGGGTATTCATTAGGCATTTGGTTTTTATCACTCTTTTTATTTACACTATTTTTACTCTATCTGTATAGTTGGAGACTGAAGGACTTGCCAATAATTGGTAATTTAATTATTTCAATGCTCAGTTTTTATAGTATTTATTGCATGACAATCTTTTCATCATCAATAGATGGTTTTTTGATTGTTCATTTTAGCGTATTTTCTGGACTAATTACTTTTTGTAGAGAAATGATTAAAGATGCTGAAGATTTTGAGGGGGATAGGGAGTTTGGAAGTAGAACATTTCCTATTGTATTTGGTAGAAAAAGAGCTAACAACCTAGTTTACCTACTTTTACTTTTTTCGATATCATTACTAATCTTTTCTTACTACTACCAAACCCAGTATTTTCAGGGTACACATAAATATATCTTTTATGCATATTGTTTCGTATTTATTGTAATACCATTATATAAAGCAGCTATCGATATACGTTATGCAATCAATCAGTCAGACTATAAGTCATTAAGTCTGCTAATGAAGTATGTGATTTTTACAGGAATATTATCTATTTTGTTTTTTTAAATTCGTTAATTATATGAGGGTATTATTGGGATCTAAATCACCAAGAAGAAAGGAGTTATTGAGTATGTTATCTATTAAATTTGATATGGTTTCTATTGATTGTGTGGAGAGTTATCCAAAGTCGATGTTATCAATTAATATTGCTCAATATTTATCAGAAAAGAAATCCTTGGCATACAAATCATTATGTGACTCAGAGCTTTTGATTACAGCGGACACTATTGTTTTGGTAGAAGACATAGTCCTTAATAAGCCCACAAATAGAGATGAAGCCCTTGATATGATAAATTTGATTAGTGGTAAAACTCATCAGGTTATTACAGGTGTAACTATTCGAACAAAAGAAAAAATAACTTCCTTTTCTACTTTTACCGATGTGTCTATGGACAAGATTGATAATTACGACAAGAATTTTTATATAGACAACTATGCTATATTAGATAAAGCTGGAGGATACGGAATTCAAGATTGGCTGGGCTTATCCCATGTTAATGCTATAAAAGGCTGTTATTATAATGTCATGGGCTTACCTACGAATTCGGTGTATAAGCGTTTAAAAAACGATTTTAGCTATGAATTATAGATTAATAATGATATTCATCTTTAGTTACATGAGTATTTCATTGAGTGCTCAAAGTAAACCCTTTAATAAACAAATATTAGCTGGTTATGAAATAAATTATTTTGGTAAAAATAGTTTTATTCATAGTCGATTATTAAAGAATAATCACATCATAGAAATGGGAATTAATTATAATTTTTCTGATGGTTTCTCAGATAATCCTGTAATTGGTGTTGGGGTATATTATGGATATCAGATTATCAGTTCGAAAAAGTGGGAAACATCTTTAGGAGCTGAATACAGGAGGCAAAAACCGTTAAAGATTGTTAATATCCAAACATGGTGTTACACAACCTCAGTTCAGTATAATTTCAAACCTAAATGGTCATTATTATCTAGAATTGGCTATGGTGTTGCTACAGAACGTTCTGCTTCTGATGGCAGTTTTGATCAGTTTAATAATTTAACAGGAAGTATATCTTTATCATGCGTTTATCATTTGTAGTTATTATTAGTATTTGTCTAATTAATTGTAGTAAGCATGAGATTAATAAAAATACAGTTTTGGTACTCGGTCATGGTGGCATGGGGTTTGATGATCTTAATGGTTACTATGCACCCAATTCTGTTGCAAGTATATCAACAGCACTTGATTTTTATGATCTAGATGGTGTTGAGGTAGACGTTCAATTTACTAAAGATGGAAATTTAATTGTATTTCATGATGATTATTTAGAGAACTCAACTCAATGCAAAGGCTATATTAACAGTTTAAATTTTGATGAAATCGGAAAATGTTACTACAGAAAACAGTATTCAAATAACTATAATGAGGAGGTTATATCTCTTGATAGTTTAATTATTTTAATTAATAATCACTGGAAACATAAACTATTTAGTTTTGATGTAAAAGATAACTTTGATGTTCCTTACAAGGTTGATTCACTTGCAGGTTTTCTAAATAATAAGTTAAAAAAGCTTATTTCTAAGGACAATATTTATGTTGAATGCAATGATGCTAACATATTGTATGCACTAAAGAGAAGAAGGAATTATGAATGCATGTTAGTGAGTAGCATGGATAGTGTAGGAGTCAGAGATGTAAGTAGGTTTGGTTTGGATGGAATAGTTTCTAATTTCAATGACGTTAATGATAAATTAATGAAGCAACTTCTCGATAGTTCAAAAAAAATTATCCTACATGGGCTAAAAAATACACGAGATTACAGGAGTGTAGATTATAAAAATATCTATGGTGTTCAAATAGACAATCCTATTGCTGCCAGGAAGTATTTCAAAGATTAGCTAGCTGATAAACTGTAAAGTTTTTCGTATTCAGATAATTGCGATCTTAGTCGCCTTCTAGCAACAAATATCCTTGTTTTTATTGTACCAATAGGAATCCCTATTTTTTCAGCTATTTCATGATATTTGTATCCTAATGTGTTCATTTCAAAAGTTATTCGTAAGTCATCAGGCAAACTATCAATAGCATCAGACAAATCTTGTTTAATAAATTTTGACTCGCCGTTATTGTGAGCATTGAATGTCTTGGCATTATCAATTATGAATTGTTCATCTTGCGTATCCATAAACGTATTTCGCTTGGTAATACGTCGGTAGTTGTTTATGAAACTATTTCTCATTATCGTAAACAACCAACCTTTAAGGTTAGTACCTTCTTTGAATTTAGAAGAATATATAATTGCTTTCAATAATGTTTCTTGAACCAGATCATTAGCATCATCTATGTTTTGGGAAAGTTGAAGAGCATAGTTTTTTAGTATAGGTTGTAGAACCTCTAATTTCTTTTCAAATTCGGTTTGATTTTTCATTTTGTTTAACATTATTACGCAAAAGTAAAACAGAATATCGAAAAAACTAATTTTTGTTTAATATTTTATTAAAATTGTTGAGCAAATTTATAATCTATTGATAATCAATAATTTAATTTGGTAAATTAACATATTTATGACAATATTATGACTATTTGTTTATATTTTAAGATGAAAAAAATATAAATAAGTTAAACAAAATTGAAATGTACGATGTTTGTATAATATGATTGCATCAGCAAGTAGAGTAGAACGATTTAATGCAGCCCACAGGTTACATAATCCTAATTGGAGTGATGAAAAAAATACTTCTTTCTATGGATTGTGCAACAACCCAAATTTTCATGGACATAATTATAAATTAATTGTAAAAATAACTGGAGAAGTTAATCCTGATAGTGGCTATTTAATAGATTTAAAAAAATTAAGAGATATAATTAGAGATCAGGTAACTTCTCGATTCGATCACAAAAATTTAAACTTAGATGTGCCTGATTTTAAAAATCTCATACCAACAGCTGAGAATATCGCATACGTTATCTGGCATAGAATAAATCCTCAATTAGAGGATCATCATCATCTACATATAACACTTTACGAAACAGAAAGAAATTTTATAGAATATGAAGGACAATAAAACCATAGAAGTAAACTCGATTATCCAATCTCCAACAATACCCTCAGCATTTGAAGTGTCTGATGAAGAAAAAATTGACAAAATAGCTAAACACTTTAAGACGATTATGGAAACATTGGGTTTAGATTTATCTGATGATAGTCTTAAGGAAACCCCAAAAAGAGTTGCCAAAATGTATGTTTCAGAAATTTTTAGTGGCCTCAATCCCAAGAACAAACCTGAGGTCACATTATTTAAAAATAATTATGGTTACAATCAGATGCTGGTTGAGAAGAATATATCTGTTTATTCCATGTGTGAACATCATTTTGTTCCAATTATAGGTAGGGCACATGTTGCATACATTGCTAATGGTAAAGTAATAGGCTTAAGTAAAATACATCGAATGGTTAAATATTTTTCTCAACGACCACAGGTTCAAGAAAGATTGACAAGACAAATAATGGAAAATCTCAAACAAACACTTAATATTGACGATGTTGCAGTGGTTATAGATGCAAGACATATGTGTGTTGAGTGTAGAGGTGTAGAAGATGTCACCTCGAGTACCATAACATCTGCAATATCTGGTCAATTTCAGGAAGACTCAACAAGATCAGAGTTTATGAGGTTTATCGGTATGTAAATGACATGTTAGAGGGTAGAGAATTAAGCAAAAGTTATGGCAGTTTAAAAGTTCTGAAGTCAGTAGATATATCTATTGGCAAAGGAGAAATTTTAAGCATTACAGGACCAAGCGGAGCTGGTAAGTCCACACTACTCCAAATTCTTGGAACCTTAGATTCATTTGATACGGGGACTCTTAGATATGATGATTCGGATATTTCTATCCTGAAGCCTAATGAAATTGCGAATTTCAGGAATAATAATATAGGTTTTATATTTCAATTCCATCACCTACTCCCGGAATTTACAGCCCTTGAGAATGTTTGTATGCCAGCATTAATTCAAGGTATGAATAAATCTGATGCTGAATCTAAGGCTTTAAAATTGTTAGACAAACTCGGACTTAAAAATCGTTTAAATCATAAACCAAATGAATTGTCGGGAGGAGAGCAACAACGCGTGTCTGTAGCTAGAGCACTTGTGAATAGTCCATCGATTATTTTTGCCGATGAACCCAGTGGTAATCTAGATACAGAAAATGCGAAAGACCTTCATGAGCTATTTTTGAAACTGAGAGACGAATTGGGACATTCGTTTGTCATAGTTACCCATAACAATGAGTTAGCAACAATGGCTGATCGTTTGATTGAAATGAAAGATGGTCAAATTATCAATTCTAATTGATATTGCTCCTCCATAGTTTGCTAGATTTAATAAATTTGTACTAATGAATTTAATTGTCAAAAACATTCCTACATCATACAATGCACACTATTTAGAAATGCTATTTGAAAAGTATGGTGAAATCAGTTATGCTAAGGTCGTATATGATAGAGTCACTAAGGAACCAAAAGGAACAGGTTTTGTTGAGTTTGAAAAGGAAGAAGATGGTCTTAAAGCTATTGAAGAGATGAATGGCAAAGAGGTAAATGGTAAAAAGTTGCTGGTAGAAAAGGCACGACCAAGAAGAGTAAATATCTGGAGTTAATTCGAAATTGAATATAACTTTTCAAAGAAAGGAGATTGGGAACCCAATCTCCTTTTTTTAAAGCTAAATAGTTGTAACCTAGTAAAAACCCGAACCGCCAGTAGCTCTTGAGCCTGTTGGTTTGGGGTTGATACACATCACAGGTGTTTTCTGAGAACTATTTACAATTTGTTCTGCATATGATCCTACAAATAAAGCAGACAACTTACCCGTTTCTGATTTTGTCATAATGATGATCAAATCTGCATCAATTTCTTCGGCATATTTTATAGTATCTTTTCCAAGGTGATCAGGATATTCTCTATCATCAAGCAGATGTGATTCATAATTAATGCCGTATTTTTCAAAGATTCCCTCGGCTTGTTTAAGGTTTGCCTTTATTTTCCTTTCAATTAACTCATCTTTTTCAAGCTCCATGATGATGTGAATTGTAGAGTTGTATTTTAGACCAACTTTGACAGCCCAATCGATTTTTTGCTTACTAGTTTTAGTTAAATCAATTGGAAGAACAATTTTGCTAAACTTAGGTTCTGTTCTTTTTTGTTTTACAGCAATAACTGGTATTGTAGAACTTTTGATTACTCGACTGGTAGTACTGCCGGTAAATTGCTCAATACCATTGGCTCCATTGGTTCCCATAACGATTGTGTCACACTTATTATCCATGGCTACCTTATTAATAACTTTGAAAGGTTTTCCTTCAGATAATAGCGTATTTACTTTCAGATTTGGCCATTTTTTAAGGATTTCAGATTTAAAATCTTCAAGTTTTTTTCTGACCTTGTCTCTTAAAATTACAATCTCACTTTCACTGCTAAATAACCCCGATAATGTACTCTTACTGAGCACATGTAGTAGAGTAATTTCACTATCAAAGAAGTTTGCCATTTCTACTGCATAATAAACAGCATTGATTGATGAATCTGAAAAATCCATCGGAACTAAAATGATGTGATCTTGTGGTGTTTTAATATCTAACATAAAATTTCTTAAACTTGCTGCAAAGATAAACACCTTTATAGCGTGAAACAATTAACCAATACTGATCTGATTCTAAATAATAACGGATCGATTTATCATCTGGGCCTCCATGCCGAACAGATTTACTCAACAATAATCACAGTTGGAGACCCTGGTCGGGTAGATTCCGTTTCTAGACATTTTGACTTCATCGATTATACAAATCATAATAGAGAGTTTAAAGCTGTTGGCGGTCGTATAGGTAATATACCTATTATGGTCTTATCAACGGGTATAGGAACAGATAATATTGATATCGTACTTAATGAGCTTTCAATGCTAATAAATTATGATCTGTCTACTCGAAAACGAACACAGAATCAAAAGTTAATCAGAATTATTCGTTTGGGAACATCGGGTAGTATTCATCCCACGATACCATTAGATTCGATCGTGTATTCGAAAAATGCAATAGCCTTAGATAACCTCTTGACTTATTACAACCATTCATTTGATTTGATTGAGTTTAATGGCATGCAATTACCCCTAATACCATGCAGTAGTAAATTGGAAACCAAATTCAAGTCATACAAACCTAGTCTTACTATCACTGCTTGTGGTTTTTACGGCCCTCAATTTAGACCATCTCAATTACCTCCAAAATTCGATCTCTTAGACTTTAATTTAATAGATTTTAATGGTAACCAACCCGGAAATATTGAAATGGAAACAGCTGGAATCTATGGCTTGTCTAAATTACTTGGTTTTGAAGCCATTTCATTAAATGCAATCCTAGCGGATCGAAGGAAAGGAGAGTTTAGTAAAAAACCTCAACAAATGATTGATAAAATGATTGAAGAAGCCCTAGAGATCTTATGCAAATAAAAATAAAAGAGGTTCATAGTTTAAAAGAAATCAAATCTTGGCATCAATTTAGTCGTGATTTGTATGTAAGTGATGAACACTATATTTCTCATATTGATCAAGATATAGATGCGATTTTTGATTCTGATGAAAACTCAGAATTTGAGTTTGGTGATGCCAAAAGATGGATTGCCATATATGATGAAAATATAGTTGGCAGGATAGCCGCATTTTATTTCAATAAACATCAACAATCTGGTATGGGCTTTTTTGATTGTATAGATAACCAAGAAGTCGCTAATATTTTATTTGATATGGGTGTAAAATGGCTAAAAGAAAAAGGTTTTAATAGGGTGGAAGCTCCAGTGAATTTTGGAGAGAGAGACAAGTATTGGGGGTTATTAGTGTCTGGTTTCAAATCCCCTTCTTATCAGGAAAACTATAATTTTCCTTATTATCAAAAATTATTTGAAAATTATGGATTTAAAGTTTGTATTGAACAAACTACCAGCGAAGGAAGACCAGATCAAATAGACCTATCAAAATATGAGCGATTTAGTGAGCGTTTGCTAAAAAGTGGGTCTTATCGAATAGAGCATTATAGCCATAGAGAATCTGAGCGTTTTATTAGGGATTTTGTGACAATCTACAATGATGCATGGAAACAACATGCACACTTTGTTCCATTTACTATTAACCGTGTTAGGAGCTTATTTAATGAGATGAAACTCATTATACGAGAGGAGTTTTTGGTCTTTATGTATGATAAGGATAAGCCGATAGGTTTTTATCTAAGTATTATTGAATTAAATCAATTATTTAAATACATCAACGGTAATATGAATTGGTGGGGGAAATTGAAATTCTTTTATTATCTAAAAACCAAAAAATTAACGAAGATTAGAGGGATTATTTTTGGTGTTATTTCGGAATATCAGAACAAGGGACTCTACTCCCTAATGATTATGGATGTATACAAAACTATGGTTGAAAACCCGCATATTGAGTCTTCAGAACTTGCATGGATAGGAGATTTTAACCCTAAAATGCATGCTTTATTCAAGAGTCTAAATGCACAACCAAGTAAAGTTCATTTTACATACGAAAAACTTTTATAATATTGTTTGTGTTAGATATTTAAAATTCTACATTTGCAGCCGCGAAAGCGAACTAGATTCCTTAGCTCAGTTGGTAGAGCATTACACTTTTAATGTAGTGGTCCTGGGTTCGAGTCCCAGAGGGATCACCAAGATAGCCTTTCCAACTTGGAGAGGCTTTATTGTTTATGCAATTTGCACTCGTAGTTCAACTGGATAGAATATCGGATTTCGGCTCCGAGGGTTAGGGGTTCGAATCCTCTCGAGTGCACCAAAATAAAAAGCATATTTGACAAGAAGTTAAATGTGCTTTTTATAGGAAAAGTATAGGTAACTAGTATCAGAAATTATTTCAGTGTCAAGCTTATTTAGGTAGACTAAATAGGTCCTCTACTTTACAATTTAAAGTATTTGCAATCTTCAATGCTAAAACTGTTGATGGGACATAGACCCCAT
>CERM01016746.1_pt1 | contig 16674 bp, 11 predicted proteins | sample 530791 | NCBI WGS metagenome assembly CERM01 (sample SAMEA2620970, study PRJEB7988) | marine metagenome | biome: marine biome (ENVO:00000447); feature: surface water layer (ENVO:00002042); material: "saline water (ENVO:00002010), including plankton (ENVO:xxxxxxxx)" | depth 5 m | reverse complement strand
AGTTCAGAAACTTTGGTAAGAAGTCGCTTACAGAATTAGAAGATTTTGTAAAAGACAAAGGTTTAAACTTCGGTATGGATGTTTCTAAATATAACCTTGAAGACGAATAACAGTTAAAGAAAATGAGGCACGGGAAAAAATTCAACCATTTAGGTAGAAAAAAAGGACATAGAGAAGCAATGCTAAGCAATATGGCAGCTTCACTTCTTACACACAAACGTATTTTTACGACAACTGCTAAAGCAAAAGCTCTAAGAGTTTATGTAGAACCTTTGATTACTAAATCTAAAGATAATACAACACACTCAAGAAGGGTAGTTTTCGGATATCTTCAAAGTAAGGATGCTGTGAATGAACTGTTTACAACGATTGCTCCTAAGGTTGCTGACCGACCAGGAGGATATACACGTATTCTTAAGACACACAATCGTTTAGGAGACAATGCTGATATGTGCATGATGGAACTTGTTGATTTTAATGAAGCAATGCTTGAAGCTAAATCTTCAAAAGTTAAGGCAAAATCTGGTTCTAAGCGTACACGTCGAGGTAAGAAAACAGACAAACCTGTAGAAGCGGCTGTGGCTACTGAAACAGCTTCAGCTGAAGATGCTACTTCTGTAGTTGAAGACGCTGTTGTTGTAGAGGAAACACCCACCTCTAAAGATAAATCTACTGAAAAGGCTCCAAAAAATGAAGCTAAAGCTGAAGTTGCTGCCAAAAAGAAAGCACCTGCTAAGAAAGCACCTGCTAAGAAAGCAGCTTCCAAAAAAGAAGATAAAAAGTAATTTTTCTTCCAAGGATAAACTTAAAGAGGCTTCCGTATTTGGAAGCCTCTTTTTTATTATAATCGTTTGAATTTATTTAAAGTATCTAAAATCCTGCCCTTCTTTTAGAGAGCATATTGTATGATACATCAATTGTATACAATTCTCAATATCAGTAAATGCTACAGTCTCAACTGTAGTATGCATGTATTTTAGAGGGAGTGATATCAAAGCTGAAGCTACACCAATATCACTATATGCAAATGCATCTGTGTCTGTTCCTGTACTTCTGCTTGCTGCCTGTTTCTGAAGGGTTATTTTATTTTTTTCAGCTATATCAATAATATGCTTTAGAAGATTGTTTTGCACAGCTGGTCCAGTTGTTACAGCTGGTCCACCACCACAAGATGTGTCTCCTTGTACCTTTTTATTATACATTGGGCTCTGTGTATCATGAGTTACATCCGTCACAATTGCCACATTAGGTTTTAATCTTCGACTAATCATCTCTGCACCACGAAGTCCTATTTCTTCCTGAACAGAGTTTACAATGTATAGTGTAAAGGGAAGTTCCTTTTTATTTTCTTTGAGCATTCTTGCTACTTCAGCAATCATAAAACCACCGCCTCTGTTATCGATAGCTCTAGCAACTACATACTTTTTGTTGAGCTCCATCATTTCAGCATCAAACGTAACTACAGTCCCTACATCGATTCCCATGGCGAGTACTTCCTTTTTATTGGCAGCACCCACATCTATAGTAAGATTTTTTAATGAGGGCTTTTCTTCTCTTTCTCGGTTACGAACATGGATCGCAGGCCAACCAAATACTCCATCAACCTTTCCTTTCTGGGTATGTAGTTTGACACGCATACTTGGAGCTATCTGGTGATCACTTCCGCCATTACGGATGACATATATATAACCTTTCTCATCAATATAATTCACAAACCATGCTATTTCATCTGCATGAGCTTCTAATACTACTTTATAATCTTTACCTGGATTGACAATCCCAACCACAGATCCATAAACATCCACCTCATATTCATCGATATAGGGTTTGAGGTATTCCAACCATACTTTTTGTCCAGCAGTTTCAAAACCCGTGGGTGCGTTTGCATTCAGATAATCACTTAAGAACTTTTTGCTTTCTTTTCTCATTATGTACAAATTTAAGAGGATGTAAGGTTTAAAAAATTTGTTTTCTTTAGTTAGAGAAAACTTTACCTACAAATTGTTTAACAGAAATGGTCAATCGATCCATAAGGTAGTACATCACAGGAACAATGACCAACGTTAAAAAGGTTGAAAAAATTAGTCCGTAAATTACAGCCCACGCCATGGGCCCCCAGAAGTCTGCATTTTGTCCACCCCAGTATAGCTCTGGATTTCCGCTACTTAGTAAGCCTACAAAGTTGACATTTAGCCCTATAGCTAGTGGGAACAAACCAAGTACAGTAGTAATTGCGGTTAATAAAACAGGTCTTAGTCTAGTTCGGCCAGATTCGATAATGGTTTCTTTTATTTCTGTGATGCTAAGTACTTCTTTTTGATCCATTCCTTTGGATGCTTTTTTTCTTCGTCTAAGTAGGTTTGTGTAATCAATGAGAACAATCGCATTATTCACCACAATACCAGCCAGTGATATTATTCCTATGCCAGACATCATGCCCGAGAATGTAGTCTGAGTAATTGAAAAGGCTAAAAATACCCCTACGGTACTCATGACAACGGATAGTAAGATGATGAATGGACCAGCAATGGAGTTGAATTGAGAAACGATAATTAGGAAGATTAGAAACACAGCAATCAGCATAGCTCCTCCCAGAAAAGCCATTGATTCTGCTTGCTCTTCTTGTTCTCCTGTAAATTTAAATTCATACCCATCACGAATTTCATGATCAGCCAATAAGTCTTTGTACTGAGCAACAAGTTCATTGGCATTTGCACCTTCTTCTACTTCAGAATAGATAGAAATGACACGATCCATATCTTTACGCTTGATGGATCCATAGGTAGAGTTATAGTTTACCGTTGCTACCGCAGAAATAGGCACTTGACTTATTTTACCATTTGCAGGGTTTCGGAATGTTATTCTAGTATTAAGTAGATTATTTAGGTTGTATCTGTATTCGTCCTTAAACCGTAGTTTAATTTTGTAGTCGTCTTCACCTTGTTTATATTTTGATATTTCTTTGCCAAGCAATGCTGTTCTAATCGTTCCAGCAATTTGCATGGTACTCAATCCAAATCTTCGTGATGCTTCTTGATTAATTGAAATTTCGAGCATCGGCTTACCCAATTCTAAGTCTGTTTTGAGTTGGTCAACTCCTTTTAGATTAGCATCTTCCATCTTCTTTTTAATTTTCTCAACTTCTTCGATTAAGGTTAAGTAATTTTCTCCTTTAACCTCCACATTGATGGGCTTACCAACTGGTGGTCCCATATTATCTTTACCAACGGTGATTTGTGCTTTTGGAAAATCTTTAGTGGCGTCTTTGATATTACTCATGATGTCGGATGTATTTACATCAGATAAGAATACACGCTTTTCATATTCGAAGAATGATACCGTGATACGAGCCTTGTTAGGAGAGGATCCCATGCTTGGGGTACCTCCGTTTGGATCTGCAGTTTTTTCACCAACTTGAGTCAATATAGCTTCAATAATGATACTATCTTTTTGCACAGCTTTGCTAATTCTGTATTCTAATTCTCTAGAAATATCATTGGTTGTTTCTATATCTGTTCCAAGAGGTGTCTCAATAAATACATTTACATAATTCGGTTGATTGTCTGGGAAAAATACAATTGGTGGAGGATTTAGTGCAAAAGTCATCATAGAGACGATAAAAACTACGATCATACCAATCATAAGTAGTATAGGTTTCCATCCGGTAAGGGCATATTTGATAAACTGAGCATATCTATTTTCGATACGAGGCATCATTTTTTGCATAAACCAGTTTCCTCCTGGTGTGAGTCCATATCGGTTAAGGATGGGTATAATTACGGCAGCCAAAAATAGTCCACCCCAAACACCAGCAGAGCCCAGATATAAAAGAATGGATATTAGAAATAAAATGCCATTTTTTATCCAAAACTTACGTTTTGGAGATCGTTCAGAGTTTCCGGTTTTTATTAAATCAGAGGTAAGTACTGGGTTGACAACAAGGGCAACAAATAGTGATGAAGAGAGAACAATAATCAATGTGATAGGTAGGTATTTGAAAAACTCACCCATCAAACTGGGCCAAAACATCAGAGGAATGAAAGCCGCAACCGTAGTGGCTGTTGAAGCAATAATTGCTGTAGCAACCTCACCTGTTCCTTCTTTAGAAGCTTGATCTTTGGTTTTTCCTTTTTCGGAGTATAATCGATAAACATTTTCGACAATCACAATTCCATTGTCAACCAGCATACCAAGAGCTAGAATCAAGGAAAAAAGAACCATCATATTCAGCGTGGTTCCACTGAAATTCAAAATTGCAATTCCCATGAGCATACTTAATGGAATAGCAATTCCTACAAATAGCGAGTTTCTTACTCCCAAGAAAAAGACAAGTACACCTACTACCAAGAGGACACCCATGATAATGCTGTTCTCCAAATTGGTAATCATGTTTTTGGTCATTTTACTCTGGTCGTTTGTAATAACCACATCTAAATCTTTTGGGAAAATTCCAGCTTTGGCTTTTTTGACGATGCCTTGAATACTTGATGCTGCTTCAATTAAATTACCACCACTTTTTTTCTTGATATCAAGTGTTACTACCGGGTTTCCATTTAGTCTAGCGTAACTTGTAGCCTCTTTTTGACCAAAGCTCACGGAACCGATGTCTCTTAGATAGACAATATTCTGAAATTCATTTTTAATGATAATGTTTTCGAGATCTCGCCAGTCTTTAAATTCACCATCTATTCGAATATTTCTTCGAGTAATATTTGATCCTTCGATGCTTTTAATATCACCACCAGACATGGTTACATTTTCATTTACGATGGCACTTTCCACATCATATAATGAAATCTCTAAAGCCTCCATTTTAACCCGATCAATAGATACTTCTAATTCTTCTTCTGATAGTCCAGTGATATCTACTGAGGAAATAGCAGATAAGTTTTCTATTTCATCTTGAAGATGTTCTGCATATTCTTTTAATTTATTTTGGGGGTAGTCACCTGATACATTTACATTCATCACTGGAAACTCAGAGAAATCCATTTCCATAACGCTTGGGTCTGCTGGTAAATCATTTGGTAAATCAATTTTTGCACGATCGATAGCATCTTTGACCTCTAATACAGCTTTTTCTCCCTTGACACTTAGCTCAAACTCCGCTACAATAATTGAAAAATCCTGAATATTGGTGCTGGTCAATTTTTTAAGTCCAGAGATTGTATTTATTTCTTTTTCGATTGGTCTACACACCAAGTTTTCCATATCCAGAGGTGAATTACCTGGATAGGCAGTATTAATGTAAACAATAGGTTGTTTTACCTCAGGAAAACTTTCTTTTGGCATAGTATCATAGCTATTTATCCCAATAAAAGTGATAATACCGATAATAACATAAACTGATATTTTATTATTAACAGCCCATGATGAAAGCCTGAATTCTTTTATTATCTCGTTGATTTTCTTTGACATAATTTTAATTTAAATTATTCAGTAATAATTTTTACTTCATCACCAACAATTACGGAGTTCACACCCTCAGTAATCACCATATCACCTGGTACAAGACCAGATTTAATGATTGTTTCGTTAGGGAATTGCTTGTCAATTTCAATGATACTCTTTTGAACAGTTTTCTTATTACCATTTGTTTTTATGGTGTAGATAAAGTGTTGCCCATTTGCTATGCGAACTAATTTTGTAGGAACGCTTATCGCATCATTTGCTTCATAATCGTGTGCAGTTATCATTGCTAGTAGGTTAGGCTTCATCATTTTAATATATTTGGTTGGTTTTACATAGAATGAAAAAGTTCTGTTATTGGCATTAATTACATTACTTACAGCAGATACCTTTTCAGTAGTATTTAATTGAATAGATGGGAATGAAATGTTCACTTCTTGCCCTACGTTTAATTTACCCAAATAAGTTTCAGAGGCAGATGCTACGATTTTAATATTGCTTAAGTTTACGATACGAGCTACTGGTCCGCCCGTCATACTTCCTACAAACTCACCTTCATTGGCCATAATTTCATCTACAGTTCCACTGATTGGTGAACGAAGTGAATATTTTCCAAGCTGTGTTTGTGCAGTTTGGATTGCATTTTGTAATTGCTCGTATTGGTTTTTTGCTTGTAGATATTGCATTTCGCTACCTATGTTTTTATTCCATAGGCGTTGTTGTTTTTCAAAATTGAGTTTTGCAAGTTCCAGACTCCCTTTTAACTCATTTATTTGAGCATTGGCAGTACTGCCATCTAATGTTGCAATTATTTGACCTTTAGATACCTTTTGTCCTTCTTTGATAAGGAGCCGGACAATTTTTGCAGGTACTTCGGGGGAAACAAGTACATTTTTATCCGATTTTACAATGCCTTGAACTTCAAATGGATTTTTGAAAATGCCTTTTTTTACCTCCTTAGCCATAACCGCTATTGCATTTTCTCGAGCGTTTGTATCTAACGACTGAATTTCTCGTTTAAGATCCAGTATCTCTTTTTTAAGTGAAACTAAGTCTTTCTCTTTTTCTAACAGTTGTTCTTGTTTCTTTTGAATTTTAGTCAAATCTTTTTGGCCACATGCTATTGCTAAAAATAGGATGACTAGGATGGATATATTTTTCATGTAGATGTGATTTTGTATTTTGTAATTAATTTTTAATATCTGATTAGTTTATAATGTACCGTATGCTTTTTTGAGGTTAATGTGAGCTATGTTTAGTTCATAGAGTGCGTTTATATAATTTATTTTAGCTTGGGTGAATTCATTATCCGCAGATACTGCCTCAAAACTACTTCCGACTCCCTCTTTAAATTTTGTTGAGGTGGTGTTATAAATGAGTTCTGCTAGTTGTTTGTTTTGTTCTTGAAGTTGAAGTGTTTTTTTTGCTTCTTTATAAGAATTTAAAGCTTGATTTATTTCTAAGTTTATTCCTCGAAGTGCATCACTTTTATTATTCTCAGTTTGCTTAATTTTTATCCTAACTTGATCAATTTTCGATTTTTTATAAAAGCCATCAAACAAGGGTAATTGTAATCCAATACCGTATCTACCATTACCATACCATTCATTACCTATGTCTGAGAGCTGGTCTTCTACCGCAAACGTACTTGAACCGTAAGAAAAGTTGCCATATAAGCTTGGCATATATCCTACTTTGTATCGTTTGAGATCAAGTTCGTTCAATAATTGCTGCTGATCTAGCATTTTAATTTCTACTCGATTGTTAGGGTCAAAGTTTGAAGAGGATAAATTGTCCTCAATTGTTAATGGCAGTGGAGTGGTCAGTTCTATTTTTTGATTGATGTCTATCCCAATAGTATTCAATAAAAGTTGTTGTGTCAAGGTGGTTTGATTTGACACTCGAGTTAAGGTAACATCTATATTAGATACAGCAAGAATGATTCGATCGACATCCAATTTTTCTGCAAAACCTGCCTTGTACATCGCTTCAGTTTCGGATTGAAGCTGAACCATATTTTTATAACTAGTCTTTAATTGTTCCAAGTTTTGAATGGCAATTAATGCCATGAAATAAGCTTTATAAACTGCTTCTTTCACTTCAATCTCAGTAGCTGATTTACTTAATTCACTAATTTTTACAAATTCAGACGATGCTTTTACACCAAGAAAAAAAGTTCCATCAAATAGTAATTGACTTACTCCAATACTTGCATTAGCATTAAAAGGAACCCCAAATTGAACAGCTATATTTGTTCCAGGTTGACCTACAAAATCTCCTGGGATTATTTGAGTTGGAACTTCAAAAGTGTGATTGAAGTCAGCATTCCCATTAATCTGAGGTAATCCTTTGGATAACACCTCGCTCACTTGAGTTTTTGCGTGATTGACATCTAAACTTGCATTTAACAGCTGTGTATTTTTCTGTTTAGCTAAAGTTAGAGCATGATCAAGTGATAACGACAACACTTCAGATGTTTGAGAGAATCCGAGTAGGTTGATAGCTACAATAGATAGGGATAATAGGTATTTCATTACTGGTTTGTTATTTCGTTGATGTGTTGTTTTAAGTATGTTCTCCCTTCTTCTGTACATATTCCGTGCAGGTGATAGCTGACCATCTGAAAGTGAATTGTCTGAAATTGGTAGTTGTTTTTTGCAGATGTAAATTGTTGCATCATGCCACTAACTAAAGTAATATACATAAGAGCAATAATCTCTGCATTAATATCTGGGCGAAACAGCCCTGATTTGATTCCATGTTTTATATTATTCTTTACAGTATCCTTACAGTAATCTGTTCTAAATTCTTCCATCTTTGCCCATTGATCAGGATAAAATTTTTGCATATCATAAATCATGGTAGGATTAAGGTTTTTGTTAGACTGACTGATATATCGACTAAAATCAATCATCAGTTGTATGGCGTTTTTATTGCTATTAGCATACTTTTTTAAAGTTGATTTCTCAAAATTTATTTTCTCTTCAATAACTCGATTTACTAAGTCTTGCTTGTCCTTAAAACATTTATAAATTGTCTTTTTACTAATATGAAGTATCTGAGCAATATCATCCATACTAACACTTTTGATGCCAATTCGCATAAAAAGTTGTTTTGCCTCTTCTAATATTTTGTAAGATTCGTCCAAAAGTAAAGTGCAAATTAAATTTGGAAACTTAAAAAACACAAATAGTTTCCAAAGTTTTATCGGATTTTTCGATCATTTCATCTGTTTTTAGTGAAATGATCACATTGGTAACAAAAAACAAGATAAATATGATTCAACATACTTTCACATTATTTACTTTCGTGTTGTGAGAAAAAACACATCGTTTTTAGTTGGTTTAGCTGGTGGCAGTGCTTCTGGGAAGACTACTTTTATTCGTCAGATTAGCAAAGAGTTTGGGGATAATCAAGTTTGTGTTATTTCACAAGATCACTATTACAAAGGACTGTCTGAACAATTGAGAGATAAAAATGGTATCGTCAATTTTGATCATCCTACAGGTATTGATTTTAAACGGATTAAAAAAGACATTAGAAAACTACTCAAAGGAAAACCAGTTCAAATTGTCGAATATACCTTCAACAATCCAGATGTATTTCCAAAACAGATTACGTATCAACCTGCACCGATTATTTTACTGGAAGGACTTTTCGTATTTGCTGATAAAGGTTTAAATGCCTTGTATGATTATCGTTTGTATATTGATGCAGATGAGGATGTTACCCTAGAAAGACGGCTTAAAAGGGATACTACAGAACGTGGTATGACCCATGAAGAAGTAATGTATCAATGGGATAATCATGTTAAACCTGCCTATGATCAATTTCTAAAGCCACACAAGGAGGAATCAGATTATGTGATTCAGAATACAGATAATTTTGATGATTGTCTTACGCATGTAATTACCAAATTTAGGGAAGTGATAGTTTGAATATTATAACTTAAAATGTACTCTTTTAAAAGTCTAAATTCAGCTTAAACTTTAATTGCTAAGTTCCACTATTACTACTAAATTTGCCGTCTTTGAAATTTTTGAAAAAATCTAATAGAAACTAGATTAATATGAACAATAAAGGATTTATCCAATTTATTACTGTACTGCTTTTATTAGCGAGTGCTTACCAGCTTTCGTTTACATTCGTAACGAATTCTGTAGAAAAATCTGCCGCATCAGAAGCTGCGTCTATGTATCCTAATTCAACGGTCCAAAAAGATAGTTTTGAGCACCGTTATTTAGATTCAATGTCACAGGAGAAAGTATTCCCTGGATTGGGATTCACTTACCAAGAATGCAAAGAAAATGAACTTAATCTTGGTCTTGATTTACAAGGTGGTATGAATGTTACTCTAGAAGTTGAGACCCCTGCAGTAATTGAGGCCATGGCCAATAATACATCAGATCAAGCTTTTCTAGCAGCATTTGAAAAATCCAAAAATGAGTACTTAGGTCAGCAAAATTTTGTTGATCTTCTTGCCAAAAACTACAACAAAGAAAATCCTGATGGTAAAATTGTTGGTATTTTTTATGGTAAAGGACTGAAAGCGGAGTTACCTAATGAATATAATTCAACCAATGAGGAGGTATTTGATTACCTAAAGAGAGAAAGTGAAAGTGCCATAAGTAGAGCATTTGAAATTATCAGTACGCGTATAGATAAGTTTGGAGTAGCACAGCCTAATGTACAACGTTTAGATAATGGTAGAATATTGGTTGAGTTACCAGGTGTTGATGACCCACAGCGTGTAAGAGATTTATTGCAGAGTTCTGCAAAACTTGAATTTTGGAAGGTTTTCCCAAATTATAAAGGGTTTGAGTACTTGGAGCAAGTTAATAAGATTGTATATGGAGTGAATCAACTTAATAATCTAGGAACTGAGAATGAAGTAGCTGAAAAAGAAGGCGAACAACCTTCTAAAGATACATCATCTAGCAAAGACGGTGATTTATTTAGTGACGATTTATTAGCATCATCGGATTCAGCAGGAAATGATTCTGTGCAGAAATCTCGAGAAGAAATCCAACGAGAAAATCCAGTTCTAAGTAAATTAGTTCCCAATGTAGCTAACGAAGGGAAAAATTGGGCACAGTCTGCTGAGATTGGGTATATTGATGTAAATGATGTTGAGGATTTTAAAAGATATTTTGCAAGAAAAGATGTACTAGCTGCATTGCCGTCTAATTTGTATTTCAAATTTGGTTTTAAGCCTATCAAGATAGAGGGTAAGGATTTTATAGCTTTATATGCTTTGAAAAGTGGTAGAGGTGGTCAGCCAGCTTTAGCTGGTGATGTTATCACTGACGCACGACCAACTCGTCAGGATGATCTCAATCTTGCAGTAAGCATGCAGATGAATCAAGAAGGTACATCTGTATGGAGAAGAATAACTAAAGAGGCCTCATCTACCAGTCCCAAAGAGTGTATAGCTGTAGTATTGGACGATCAAGTCTATAGTGCTCCAACTGTTCAGGGTGAAATACCCAATGGAAGCTCAGTAATTACTGGAAATTATGAGTTAGATGAAGCCACTGACTTAGCTAACATCCTTAAGGCAGGTAAGTTACCTGCTCCTGCTAAAATTACGGGAGAGACTACAGTTGGTCCTACGCTTGGAGCTAGAGCTGTCAACGCAGGCCTTATTTCACTTGCTGTTGGGTTTTTATTGGTCATCTTTTTTATGATTATTTATTACGGCAAAGCAGGTTTATATGCAGATATAGCGTTATTAGTAAACCTTGTGTTTATTATAGGTGTATTAGCTGGATTACATGCGGCTCTTACACTACCTGGAATGGCTGGACTTGTACTAACTATTGGTATGGCAGTGGATGCTAACGTTTTAATATTTGAACGTATTCGAGAGGAATTACAGGCTGGGAAATCTTTTAAGATGGCTATTAAAGATGGTTATTCTGGAGCTTATTCATCCATTATTGATGCAAACATTACAACTGTAATTGCAGGTGTTATCTTATGGGTACTAGGTAAGGGTCCTGTGATGGGATTTGCCGTTATATTGGTAATAGGTATATTATCATCCTTATTTACATCTATATTCTTAACTCGATTACTTATCGATAACGATCTTAAAAAAGGAAAAGAAACTTCATTCTATTCCTCTTTTTCTAAATCGATTGGACAAAAACTAAATACCATCAATTGGAATTTCATAGGCAAGCGTAAAACATTTTACATTATCTCGTCAATCATTATCATTGGAGGTATTGGATCGCTTGTCACCAAGGGGGTCTCAACAGGAGTTGATTTCAAAGGTGGATGGAGTTATGTAGTTAGTGTTGAAGATGCTTCTACAACTCAATTAAAAGAAGCGTTGACTGCTAAATTTTTAGATGCCAATACGGAGGTTAAAACTTATGGTTCTGCCAATCAGTACAAGGTAACTACTTCCTATATGATTGATAATAAAGATGCTGATGCTGGAGCTAAAGTTGAAACTGCATTGGTGTCAGCTTTAAGTAATTTTAATGTTACAGGAGATGATATTTTATCAAGTAGCAAGGTAGGTCCAACTATAGCAAAAGATATTACGGTAAGATCTACATGGGCAATTGCTCTTGCCATTATTGGTATGTTCTTATACATATTGGCTAGATTCAGAAATGTAGGGTTTAGTTTGGGTGCTACCACGGCAATTTTTCATGATGTTTTGGTGGTTTTTTCCCTATACTCTATTTTGTGGGGTATCCTACCTTTTGAATTATCTATTGATCAAGCATTTATTGCCGCAATTTTGACGGTTGTAGGTTATTCAATTAATGATACAGTGGTTGTGTTTGACCGTGTAAGAGAATTTATAGGACAAAACAGAAGAGAATCTGATCAGTCTCAAGTCATAAATAAAGCAATTAACTCAACACTTAGTAGAACATTGATTACCTCATTAACTACCTTACTAGTTATTTTAATATTGTTTGTATTCGGTGGTGAGGGATTAAAAGGATTCACATTTGCACTACTTGTTGGTGTTGCAGTGGGTACATATTCATCAGTTTGCGTTGCTACTCCAATTGTTGTAGACTTCATGAAACGATTCAAGAAATAACTGAAACTAATTTAATTACTATTACAAACCTCTCTGCGAATTAAAGTAGGGAGGTTTTTTGTTCGAAAATCATACGTAATTATGACAATTTATTATACTTTAAGACTGGGTGAAATGATTAGTTTATTTTAAATTTGTAGTATTAAAATATCAATGTTTATCAATCTGAGAACATAATTTTAATTTAGTTAAACAAAAAGCCCTTAAAACTCCGTTTTGAGGGCTTATTTTTTTAAATAATTTTTTAAAACTATAATTTGGTAATTTCATAAAAAAGCCCCAACGTTCTGTTGAGGCTTTAAAATATATTCTTGAAGCTTTTGATTCTATTCTTTAACAATTTCCAAATCACTTAAAAACCCTTTAAGGTTCATGATGATTGGAACATTCATTAAATCAGATCCCAATTCATTTGCTAGCATAACACTCACCCAGTCCAATCTGTAGATTACATCAAAAATAGACTGAAGTGTATATTCTGGGATTTGCATCGGTAGTACTGTGTTATTATCTAACTCAAGGTGAGAGATAAGGAAATCAAATCGTACTGATACTCTTGGATTTTTGTTGGAGTATAACATAATGAAGTTTGTATCTAATTTATCGGTGTAACTTTCAATTACATTGTGATTAGCTTCAGGAAGTACATTTACAAATCCTTCTAGTTTTGAGTTTTCTTGTAGTTGTTGCGTAAATCTTACAGCTACAGGAGCAAATTCTCTATCGGCTACGATGACAAACTTTTTTCGAATAGTATTTTTAAAGAAGTTGAAGATTTGCTCACCGCTTTGCTTTTGACGGTCTCTATTTTCTTCAAAATAATCGCTAATGCTTCGGATAATTGGTTGATGATCTTCGCCTAGAAGTTCTCCAAAAATCATGCTGATAAACCCTAGCCCTTGACCAACAGTCATTCGGGGTTGATAACCACCCTTTAAATCATATGTTTTAAGTTTATTTTGACTAGCCAACTCTTTAAGCTTGCCACCACCTGTCATGATAAGCATGGGGCATCCTAATGCATTAGCTTCCTCAAATAATTGAAGTGTTTCTTCTGTATTACCTGAGTATGAGTTTAGAATAACTAGTGATTTATTACTAGCAAATTTTGGTAAATGATAATCTGCAATAGTTTCAATAGGGATTGGGCATTTATCAAAAAACCAATTTTTTGCTAATACTGCCCCAATACCACTTCCACCGAGACCACCCATGATGATGTTTTCAAACTGATTGATGTTTAAATCATGACTTGTGTAGTTATTTAATACGAAGTCAAATTGCTCGGTAAAATTATCTAAAGACGATTCGTGTGTAATCATTTATTATTCTTAATACTTTTGTGGCTGCAAAAATAAACAGATAAACGATTAACTTGTTACCATTTAAAGATAGAATTTAACAAAATGTATGATACATCAAATAGCGAGGTTAAAATGGAGGAAGACGGTCTTTTTATTAGGTACACTTTTACGGTGGATGATGGACAAGAACCTCTAAGAGTGGATAAGTATCTTGTTAATAAAATTGAGCGTGCTAGCCGAAATAAATTACAGGAAGCTATTGATCAAAAACATGTAATTGTCGATGGTAAAGCTGTCAAGGCTAATTACAAGGTGAAGTCCAAAAATTTTATTGAAGTATTGGTTGATAAAGAACCTAGCGAGCTAGAGGTTATTCCACAAGATATTCCATTGGATATTGTATTTGAGGACGATGATTTAATGATAGTTAATAAAAAGGCGGGTATGGTAGTTCATCCTGGTTTTGGTAACGAGTCAGGTACTCTACTTAATGCCTTAGCATATGTTTTAGATACTAAGGCAACCCATCAAGGTAAGCGGCCATGGCTAGTTCACCGTATTGACAAGAATACAAGCGGATTACTTGTAGTTGCTAAAAATGATGAATCAATGGCACATCTTTCCCAACAATTTAAGGACCATTCAATTGAACGAACTTATCATGCTTTAGTTTGGGGAAGCCTTAAAGAGCTAGAGGGTACTCTTTCTACAATTATTGGACGTGACAAGTATGATCGTAAAAAGTTTGTAGTTTTATCTGAAGATGAAGATAGAGGTAAGCATGCAATTACCCACTTCAAAGTTTTGGAAGATTTTCTATACACTAGTTTGGTTGAATGTAAATTAGAAACAGGTCGTACACATCAGATTAGGGTTCATATGAAACACATGGGGCATCCATTATTTAGCGATGATCATTACGGAGGGAATCGGATTTTGAAAGGGGTCGTATTTAGTAAGTATAAACAGTTTGTAGATAATTGTTTCAGTATTTTACCAAGGCAGGGCTTGCATGCCAAGTCTCTAGGGTTTCAGCATCCCACTACAAAAAAATGGATGCAGTTTGATTCCGAGTTACCACACGATATGCAGACTGTTGTAGATAAATGGAGAAATGCCTCAATAACTTACGGATTTTGATTATTGATTAAAATAACTTCTTTTGACCAAAAGTTTTCCCATGGTGTATTCTTGAACAGTGACCAAAAAAGGAAATTCTGTAAATGATGCAAAATAGCGTTCCGTGTCTTCCACAATAATTTGACCACGTTTATCATGTAAAGAATTATCCACATGAAAAGACCCTTTGCGATGTAAATTTAGCTTTATGGGTTTTCCTTTAAAAGGAATCACTTCAATACTCATGAATGGTGTCGAATTTTTTATTGAATCTTTTTGTTCTAGTTTTAGATACTCAGCGTAGCCTTCAAAGTTTTTGAATGAAAACAAGGAAAAATAACTTCTTGCGGCAGGTTGGGATAAACTCATAACACGAGGAATAATATCGTAAAAAGAATCTGACTTAGTTATTTGAAAAGATTCTGATGTATCATAAATGTGGTCAACCTTTATAGTTTTTATTTGATCGGATGAAAAATCAAAAACAGTTTGATCAAACCAGTCTTTTTCATACGTGCTAAACTTTGGTTCCAATAAATTAGCGAAACCAAAAATATGTGCCTCATAAGGTGTATTTGATCCATTAATGTGGATGTAGGTTGATGAACGGTCTGGGTTTGAGGAACCCACATAATAATCTCGGATACATTCATTTTTTTGAAAAATCTGAACATGAATAGAATGTCCTACCATTTTTCGTATTACGTTTTGTTGTGCAGTTTTTGCAACAGGACCTTTAATTCGAATATTTTTAATGGTTTCATTTAAAAGAGATTCAATTTTAGGTCTGAATGCTTTGAGTTTATCATTGACATACCAAAAGCTGTCTTTTTTTGATAAAATCACTTCATTTCCTTGTCGGTCTTTGAGTTTAATGCGAGTGATATCTTCTGTGTTTTGAACAGCAAAATGGCTGATATCTCTGAAATTACTTTCTCCTTCGTTGTTATTTATTCTCCATAAACATAGTATACTAACCAAAACAACAGAGGCTAAAATTATTAATTTTCTCATTTTGTACAAGTTCAAATAAACAACGCTTTTCATAAAATGTTGCAATTGGTATTAGATAATTGATGGTGTACTTTATAAAGATTAATTCCATGATGAGATCCTTTGAAAGAATAATAAGGTTGAACCTTTAATTTCATTCGGTTGTTATAACTTTGAAGTTGTGAAAAACGGACTTAAGCATCTAAAAAAATTTATTGTTGAACATGATGAAAGTATAATTGTTTTAGTTGACAAGCATACTTATGCATTATGCTATCCGCTGTTAGATTTGAATTTACCATATATTTTGGTTCCCTACGGGGAGAATTATAAAAATTTAAATAGTTGTGAATATATCTGGAAAAAACTTGTTGAGCTCAATGCTAATAGGGAAACTACACTACTTTGTTTAGGTGGAGGAGTTTTGTGTGATATGGGTGCATTTGCGGGTACATGTTATCAAAGAGGGATGTCCGTAGCATTAGCCCCTACCAGTTTACTTGCCATGGTTGATGCTAGTATAGGAGGTAAAAATGGAGTTGATTTTTTGGGATTTAAAAATTACATAGGTACGTTCAGTAAACCAAGTCAAACGTTCATATGTCCTGAATTTTTAGATACGTTGCCTTATTTGGAGTTAGTTAATGGATATGTTGAGATGCTCAAACATGGTTTGATAGCTGATCGATTGCACTATGATCAAGTTAAATTATTTTTTCTGAAAGAAAGACATGAATTGTTACCTCAATTGATTTATGATTCAATAGGTATTAAGACTCA
>CERM01039767.1_pt1 | contig 16936 bp, 18 predicted proteins | sample 530791 | NCBI WGS metagenome assembly CERM01 (sample SAMEA2620970, study PRJEB7988) | marine metagenome | biome: marine biome (ENVO:00000447); feature: surface water layer (ENVO:00002042); material: "saline water (ENVO:00002010), including plankton (ENVO:xxxxxxxx)" | depth 5 m | reverse complement strand
ATGATGGTCATCAAATATTCTATGCTATTTTTTTTAATTATTAACTACTTTTACCAATTAATTCATTAATTGATTAAAGTGCCTCATAAGCATTCAATTATAATACCACATTAACATCATACAACTTCCACAAATAGAACCCAATCGTTTGGCTGTTAAACTAACAACGATTGGCGAGCGCAGTGTTAGAAGTGAACATCCTTGGATATTTGCCGATAGCATCGAAAAAATTAACAAGGAGGGAGCTTCAGGAGATGTAGCGATTATATTTAGTCGCACTAAAAACAAAGTAATTGGAGTGGGTTTATACGATCCTGATTCTCCAATACGTATAAAAATGCTTTATCACAATGGGGCTGTAAAATTAGAAACCGAATTTTTCGCTAAGCAAATAAATAAAGCTTTTGAGTTGCGAATTCCGTTATTGGCGACTAATACCACTAGTTACCGACTTCTATTTGGAGAAAATGACGGCTTTCCGGGACTAATTGCAGACGTTTATAACCAAGTTTTGGTTGTTAAATTATATACGGCCATCTGGTTTCCCTATTTAGAAATTATTTTAAAGCAATTAATAGAAGTTAGCCAAGTAAAAACGGTAGTTCTGCGATTGAGTAGGTCGCTTCAGCAAATGAATAATACCTATGGACTTTTTGAAGGACAAGTAATTTTTGGAACCTTAAACAATGAAGTCATTCCCTTTATTGAACATGGAGTTAACTTTTCAGCAAATGTTATAAAAGGGCACAAAACAGGTTATTTTTTAGACCATCGGGATAATCGAAAAAGGGTAGGAGTGCTTTCAAAAAATAAAACGGTCTTGGATGTATTTTCGTATGCTGGAGGCTTTTCGGTGCATGCACTGGCCAATCAAGCAAAAGCGGTAACAAGTGTAGATATTAGTAAACAGGCCTTAGCTTTAGCCATTGAAAATGGAAAATTAAACTCTTTTAAAGGCACTCATAACACCTTAGCGGGTGATGCTTTTGAAATTCTGCGAGAATTAATTTCTAAAAAACAAACTTTTGATCTTGTCGTAATAGATCCTCCTTCTTTTGCAAAAAGTAAAGGTGAAATAGCGATTGCAAAAAAGAAATATAGACAATTGGCAGAATTGGGAGTTCAACTCACTGCAATGGAAGGGATGTTAGTCCTAGCCTCTTGTTCCTCAAGAATTGTAGCCGATAGTTTTTTTCAAATAAATAAAGAAGTGTTAGATCATCAATTGCGTCCTTATGTACTTCAAAATAAAACCCAACACGATGTGGATCATCCAATAAGTTTTAAAGAAGGTGCCTATTTAAAAACAGGTTTTTACCGTTTTTTATAAAACATTAATCAGCTCAATTAATTTTTTTATTTATTCTAGATAAATAGATGATAATAAAAATGGAACAACTAGAACACACAAAAAATCCAATAAATAAAGGAAGTACGGTATCTGAAATATACCTGCCAATAAAAACACTAATGGATACTGCCATTAGGGTAGAAATTAAGCCTGTTATTGCAGAAGCTATTCCAGCAATATGTCCAACGGGTTGCATAGCCATCGCTCTTAAGTTACCGAATAAGAAACCAATGGTAAAAAACTGAGCTGCAAAAAACAATAATAACACTTCAATCGATGGATTTTTTGTTTGAGAAAAAAGCAGGACATAGGTCAAAGAAACCAACATATAACCAAGCATCGAAAAATCAATGATTTTCTTCATTCCTAATTTCATTACAAGTATTCCGTTTAAAAATATAGCCAAGCCCATTGAAATGGCAAGACCTGCAAAGATGTATGGAAATTCTTCTTTTAAAAAATACTGATCTTGAAATACTTGTTGCGAACTACTTAAATACACCATAAATGAGCCCATTACAAATCCAGAGATTATGGTATATCCAATAGTATTTGGGTATTTAATTAATTCCTTAAAACCGTCTATAAATAGATTTTTAGTGAATTTGATGCGTTTCTCCACTAAGAGTGTTTCGTCTTGTCGTTTCCAAAACCACAAGGCAATAATGCAACAAAAACCAATTTGAGTGTAAAAAATTGCTTGCCAGTTAAAATGGTCCAATACATATTTACCCATAGCTGGGGCTATAATAGGCACCAATAAAAAAATGACTGCAACAAAGGACATTACTTTTGCCATTCGGTCACCACTGTAACTATCTCGTATAATAGCAATGCTAATGGTTCGGGGTGCAGATAGACCAATGCCTTGTAGTATTCTTCCAAAAATCATTAGCTCCAAACTTTCAGCAAGTACACAAACAATGCTAGCGATAAAGAATACTCCAAAACCTACAAATACCATCGGTTTTCGACCTAAACTATCTGATATTGGACCAAATAGTAATGGACCAAAACCCAAACCTATAAAAATCATGGTAATCAGTAATTGATTTTCGGTAGCATTATTAGTGTGAATTGAAATTCCAATAATATCCAATGCTGGTAACAAGGCATCAATAGCAAATGCTACCACTGACATTAATGAAGCCATCATCGCTACAAACTCAATTTGTGAGCTATTTTGTTTTTGCATTTTGCAAAACTAAGGTATTTAATTGTGTTATCTTAATATTAGTGGCTATCGAACCTAAAGTATATATATTTAAACCGATGACCTATAACTAGCCTTAGAAAACACTTTTTTATGTTTAATGTAATTGTAATTAAAGATTATTTCTTTATAATTATTTTATAGCCTTGTATTATGATTTTTTTTTATAAAGGGTTGACCATATTTTCTAAAACGTTCCAAACGGTATTAGCAATTATTTTATGGCCTTCAACGGTTGGATGTATACCATCACGTTGGTTTAATTCAGCGATACCTCCAACATTTTCTAAAATAAAAGGAATAAACTTTAAATTATTTTCTCTCGCTACATCAGAAAAAACACTTCTGAATTCAGAAGTATAAACCTTACCCATATTAGGGGGCAACTCCATTCCAGCTAGTATAATTGTTGTGGTTGGATTTTTATCTTGTACCTCATCAATAATTACCTGAAGATTAGCGCGAGTTTCAGTTAATGGAATTCCGCGTAATCCATCATTTGCGCCCAGTTCTAAAAGGAAAATATCAATGTCTTTGTTGAGCACCCATTTAATCCTGTTTTTACCTCCTGCCGTTGTTTCACCGCTTAAGCCAGAATTGATGACCACATAATCTAATTCCAGCGAGTCCAGTTTATTTTGAAGTAAACTTGGAAAGGCATCATCACTGTCCTCCAAACCATAGCCTGCTGTTATACTATCTCCAAAGCAAAGTATGGTTTTTTTTGAACTTGTTTCTGCAACTTCATTTTCTATAGGGGTCACCGTGACCGATTCATTATTAATTTTAATAGGATTTGAATTGCCACAAGACATCAAAACTAAAGCGACCATAAAATAACAAAACTTTAAGAATTTAGATACTATTTGAGTGGGTAGATTTAAAAACGTTTGTATATTTTTATCCTTGTTCATATTCGTAAAATAAATTTAAATTTATATGCCAAAGATATTAAAGATTAATGGGCTAGAAAAAACATATACTAGCGGCTCTAAAGAATTAACAGTACTAAAAAATGTGTCTTTTGATGTTGAAAAGGGACAGACTTTTTCTATTGTTGGTCCTTCTGGAAGTGGAAAAACAACCTTATTGGGTTTATGTGCTGGTTTAGATAAACCAAATTCGGGTACCGTTGAATTGTGTGGTTTTAATTTAAATACGTTAAATGAAGATGAGTGTGCACAATTGCGAAATAGAGAAGTTGGTTTTATTTTTCAAAACTTTCAATTATTGCCAACATTAACAGCACTTGAAAACGTTAGTGTTCCTCTAGAACTGCAAGGAGCAAAAGATGCAACATTAAGTGCTAGCGCATTATTAAAAAAAGTAGGACTAATGGATCGCATGGATCATTATCCATCACAGTTATCAGGCGGAGAACAACAACGGGTTGCTTTAGCAAGAGCTTTTTCCAATAAACCTTCTATATTATTCGCTGATGAACCAACGGGTAACTTAGATGAGGAAACCGGAGAAAAAGTAATTCAATTGCTCTTTGAACTTAATAAAGATGCCGGTACAACCTTGGTAATTATTTCTCACGATTTAGAATTAGCCAATCGAACGCAACAAATATTAAAACTTAAAGGTGGAAAAATAATAACTAACGAACCCACTACTTCATTTTGAGCAACTCTAAATTTAAATCAAAAAACAACATCGCCTGGCTTTTTAAAATGGCTTGGCGTGATGCAAAAGCAAGTAGAGTACGTTTACTTCTTTTTATGGCTTCCATTATTTTGGGGATCGCTGCGGTCGTTTCTATTCAGTTGTTTGGAACCAATCTGGAGGACAATATACAAATACAGTCTAAAAATTTAATGGGTGCTGATTTTATTATCGACAGTCAACAAATACCAAGCAAAAGAGCACAGTCCATTATCGATTCTTTAAAACCAGATGCTTCAGAGGTTAATTTTGTTTCCATGATTGCCTTTCCAAAGAATGGAGGTACTAAATTGGTTCGTGTTAGGGGTTTAGAAGGCGGTTTTCCATTTTATGGCAGCATTGACACACAACCTATTTCTGCAGCAAATAATTTTCAAAAATTAGGTGGAGCTTTAGTAGATGCAACTCTTATGTTACAGTTTGATATTAAACCTGGTGATTCTATTAAAATAGGGGAATTAACTTTAGCGATTATTGGGTCTTTAAAAGCCATTCCAGGTAGTTCATCAATTTCTTCTACCGTAGCACCACCAATTATTATTCCCAATCGTTTTATTGCCCAGACGGAACTTTTACAATTCGGGAGTCGCAAAGAATATAAGTTTTTTTATAAATCTCCAACTATAGATTTAACAATCTTAGAAAAAAAGCTAACTGCTGCATTAGCGATTGAAAATGCTGGTCTCGATACGCATTTAAGCACCAGTAAACGGTTAGGAAAAGGCTATGCTAATGTGAGTAAGTTTCTAAATCTTGCAGCTTTTATAGCCTTGTTATTGGGTTGTATTGGTATTGCTAGTTCTGTAAACATATACATCAAGGAAAAACTAAAAGCAGTAGCCGTATTAAAATGTATGGGTGCAAGCAGAAAACAAAGCTTTTTAATTTTTCTTATACAAATCTCGGCCATAGGTATTATTGGAGGGTTTTTGGGTAGCCTTATCGGGATAGTTCTACAGGAACTTTTTCCTTACCTATTAAAAGAATTCTTACCCTTTGATATGCAAGTGAGTATCGCCTTTAAGCCATTGCTTATGGGAGTTTTACTTGGTTTTTTTATGTCGGTATTATTTGCATTATTACCACTTATACGTACCTGGTATGTTTCGCCTTTGGAGGTACTGCGCATCGGTGGTACTCCTCAAATAAAACCAATTAAAACACGTTTAATTATTTTTAGTTTGATCCTCGTTTTTTTATATTTATTTTCTTTTTGGTTACTCCGAAATGCTTTTTACGCACTAACATTTGTCATGGGTATTTTAGTGACTTTTGCAATTTTAGCTGGTATAGCAAAAGCATCCATGAAAGCTGTTAAATCTTATTTTCCTAAACGAGCAGACGTTACGGTAAGACAAAGTTTATTAAATTTATTTCGACCAAACAATCAAACCTTAGTATTGTTAGTTTCAATAGGATTGGGTACTTTTTTAATAAGTACCTTATACTTTACCAAGGACATTTTATTATCCAAAACCGAGGCTGATCAATCTTCCGAAAATATAAATCTGATCACCCTAGACATACAAACAGATCAGCTAGATGGAATTGTAAAAATATTTGATGATAATGATCTAACTATTACTGATAATATTCCCTTGGTAACTATGCGAATGCACAGTATTAAAGGGAAATTAGTGAATACTTTACGCAGCGATAGTACTAGCAAAGTAAGAACTTGGCTTTTAAATCATGAATTTAGAGCTACTTACCGTGATTCACTTATTGAATCGGAAGAAGTGATTGAAGGGGAGTGGACTTCTTTAAATAGCGGAGAAAATCCAATTGAAATTTCAATTTCTGACAACCTTGCTGCAGATGCCAAAGTAACTGTTGGAGATCCTATTGTTTTTAATGTACAAGGAGTGCTTGTAGAAACGATAATTGGTAGTATTCGGAAAGTTGATTGGGGACGTGTACAACTCAATTTCACTGTTTTATTTCCAAAGGGTGTATTAGAAAATGCACCACAGTTTAATGTATTAACTACCTACGTAGCTGATGAATCAAGTTCTGCAGCACTGCAACGAGATTTGGTAGCAAGTTTTCCAAACGTTTCGATTATAGATCTTAGGCAGGTTTTTAGTATGGTAACGGATATATTAGATAAGGTTTCTTGGATTATCAATTTTATGGCTTTCTTTAGTATTCTTACCGGAATTATTGTTTTGATTGGCTCGGTTCGAAATAGTAAATACCAGCGCATTAAGGAAAGTGTATTGCTGAGAACTTTGGGTGCTAAAAATGTTCAAATATTAAAAATAGCTGCATTAGAATATTTGTTTTTAGGAATTTTAGGTAGTTTAGTTGGAATACTATTGGCATTAATAAGTAGTTTATTATTAGCCATATTTGTTTTTAAAGAACCCTTTGTACCTTCCATAATTCCGTTTTTAGTTTTTTTACCTGGAATTTCACTATTGGTTTTGGGAATAGGCTTAAGCAATATTAGAAGTGTTTTAAAAAGTTCACCATTAGAAGTATTGCGAAGAGAAGCATAATGAGTCTAGATGCGATGGTAGTTGATAAAGAAATAAAATTATTAGATAATTAATAGGTAAATATCATGCAATTTAAGATTAACGATAGGTTTACTAAAGAATTACCAGCAGATCCAGTTCTTGCTAACACAAGAAGGCAAGTGGAAATGGCTTGCTTTTCGTATGTGACTCCCAAAAAAACGAGAAAACCAAAAATACTGCATGTTTCACCTGAAATGCTATCTGAATTGGGTTTGTCTGAAGAAGATGTAACTGATGAAGGATTCTTAAATGTATTTACTGGCAATAGTATTTTACCAAATACCAGACCTTATGCGATGTGCTATGGTGGACATCAATTTGGTAATTGGGCAGGGCAATTAGGAGACGGTCGTGCAATTAATTTAGCAGAAGTTAAACATAAAAATAAACATTGGACACTACAATTAAAAGGGGCAGGGGAAACACCCTATTCTCGTACTGCTGATGGCTTGGCAGTATTGCGATCTTCTATTCGAGAGTATTTGTGTAGCGAAGCAATGTACCATTTAGGAGTTCCTACAACTAGAGCCTTGTCTTTGGCATTGACTGGCGACGAAGTAATGAGGGACATGTTTTACGATGGCAATGCAGCCTATGAAAAAGGAGCTGTTGTTTGCAGAGTGGCACCAAGTTTTTTACGATTTGGTAATTATCAACTATTAGCTGCAAGACAAGATGGAGAAACATTAAGAAAACTGGTAAATTATACGATTAAACACCATTTTTCAGAATTGGGAACACCTTCTAAAGAAACGTATTTACAATTTTTTGAAGCAGTTTTAATCAGTACTTCAGAAATGATTGTTCATTGGCAACGGGTCGGTTTTGTTCATGGAGTGATGAACACTGATAATTTATCCATTCTTGGATTAACGATAGATTATGGTCCTTATGGTTGGTTAGAAGGGTATGACCATCATTGGACCCCAAATACTACAGACAGTCAATTTAAACGGTATACGTATGGGTCACAAATGGAAATTGGCCATTGGAATTTGTACCAATTGGCAAATGCTTTGTACCCATTAATTGGAGAAACAGAGGACTTAGAACGTATTTTACATAGCTATCACAAAAAAGTACAAGGACAGTATTTATCGATGATGCGAAGTAAATTAGGTTTGTTTACTGAAGAAAAAAATGATACGGTGTTAATCGGGAATTTAGAAGATATTTTACAATTAACAGAAACAGATATGACGATTTTCTTTAGAAATTTAAGTGATTTTACCACAGAAAGTCCTTTAGCGGGTTTGACTATGGTTAAGGATGCTTTTTATGTACCTAATGAAGTTTCCGATTCGATACAAAAAAAATGGAATTCATGGTTTTTGAACTATGCAACACGTTTAGAAAAAGAAAATCATACTTTTAAAGAACGTAAAGAGCAAATGAACCAAGTAAATCCTAAATATGTGCTTCGTAATTATATGGCACAATTGGCGATCGATGCTGCTAATAAAGGTGATTACAAATTAATTGACGACTTATTTAAATTGCTTAGAAATCCCTATGACGAACAAGTAGAGAATGAAAAATGGTTTGTAAAACGACCAGATTGGGCCAGGCATAAAGCAGGATGTTCGATGTTGTCATGCAGTTCTTGATGCTATTCTTATGTTAATATTTTTTTTATAAAGTGTTGAGTGTTAAAACTCTTTTTATTTAAAAGTATGGCGTTGCTCATCTGTAGAAGATGCATTTAGTAATTGGTTGAAGGTTCTTATGGTATTAAAATCCTTGGTAATTGCATCAGATACTCCAATTCCAGGAATACCCGTTTCTAAAATAGCTTTAACGTCTTTTATGATGATGCCTCCAAAGCCAATAATTGGAGTATTGGTTTTTAAAGCCTCTGCAATTGCAGTATATCCATTTAAACCTAAAGCGGGACTTAATTGGGTTTTACTTGTGTTAACTCTAAAAGGTCCCAAGCCAATATAGTCAACAATTTCACTTATTAATATTTCACAATCTTGCAAGGTATTTGCAGTTACACCAATAATTTGCCAAGTGTACAAATGCCTTCTAGCTGTTATTAGACTGGTGTCCATCTTCTCAAAATGAACTCCATCTGCCTTGACTGCCCTCGCAATTTTATAGTAATTGTTGATAATTAACCTGGTTTGGAAGTAAGATGTAATTTCTCTAGCTTCTTTAGCTAGCTTCAATATATTTTTTTCTGAAATATTTATTAAACGCAGTTGAACTAATTCTGCACCAGAAGCACATGCTTTCTGGATATTTTCTAGATGCGCTATCGGAGTGCTTCCTTGCGATACATAATGGAGTTTAGGTATAGTCATGTTTATGTTTTTTAAAAAATATGAATTAATAAAACTAAAAAAATATGTTGGAATTATTAATCACGGCAAAAATGATAAATAAAAAAGAGTAAACACGTTATAATAAGAATATTCCAAATAAAAACAGATAGAACTCAACGTACATTTTTAAAATTGATTTATTGGTACTATATTTGTAATCTAATAAGTATTAATAAATTAAATTACATTACAATGAGTAAAGGAACAGTAAAGTTTTTCAATGATACCAAAGGATTTGGTTTCATCACAGAAGAAGGAGTAGAAAAAGATCATTTTGTACACATTTCTGGACTAGTCGATGAGATTAGAGAAGGTGACCAAGTTGAATTCGACTTAAAAGAAGGAAACAAAGGATTAAATGCAGTAAACGTTAAAGTTATCTAATATACATCCATATATTTTCAAAAAAACCCCGTCAATTTTGATGGGGTTTTTTATTATAAACTAATATGGTTTCCAAAACGAAAAATTTATATTTAAAGTTTCTATAAATCACTAAAAAAAGCAATTGATTTTAGAGGTAAAAGCATTAAAAGATTAGATCAAAAATGAGTAAAAACAAGCCTAATTTAGAGGTAGCAACATGTATCAAAGTATTAATAAAAAACTATTCTCTTATCTTTAAAGCAAGAATAAACCATGAGTTTTACACTATTATCCTCTCCTTTGCAAGGTTTTACCGATTTTCGTTTTAGAAATGCACAAAATAAATATTTTGGAGGCATAGATACTTTTTATGCACCTTACATTCGTCTAAATGGCAAACTAAAGATAAAATCCTCCAACGAACGTGATTTACTACCAAATAACAATGCTACCTTAGAACTGATACCACAAGTAATTACAAATGATGCTGATGAATTTTTATTTGTTACTAAATACATACAAAAATTAGGTTATAAAGAACTTAATTGGAATTTAGGCTGTCCATATCCAATGGTTACGAATCGTGGAATGGGTTCCGGCTTAATTTGTGATCCAAATAAAATAGACGATATCTTAAAACGCGTTCACAATGAAACGGATGTTTTGGTTTCTATGAAAATGCGAATGGGTTATGAAAATAGTGAAGAAATTCTTCACACTTTTCCTGTTTTAGATAAATATCCACTAAAAAACGTTGCGATACATGCTCGTATTGGAAAACAATTATACAAGGGTGAGGTAGATTTGGAGGCATTTCAAAAATGTATAAACCTAGCAAAACACAAATTATATTATAATGGAGATATTACTACCGTGGAACAATTTAAAAAAATGAAAGACCGGTTCCCAAGTATTGATCACTTTATGATTGGTCGGGGTTTAATTGCTGATCCATTTTTACCGAGTATGATAAAAAATGATGCAACCGACTACCCTAAAAACCGTTGGGAGTTATTTGAAGCTTTTCATGACGAAATATACCAACAATACGATGCTGCTTTATCTGGTCCAACCCCTATAAAAATGAAAATGTTAGGTTTTTGGAATTATTTTTCACAGTCTTTTTCTAATCCTCATAAAACTTATAAAAAGATTAAAAAAGCAAGCAATCCCTTTAAATATAAACAAGCTGTAAAAGAAATTTTAATGAGTGAAAAATAAAATGGGATAAGGGCTTTTAAATACAAATGAAATTTGCCAATTAAGCACTTAATAAAACATTATATTTGAGTAAATTAAGAAATATAAAAAGGCTTAAAAACAACAGGTGCTTAAAACAGTTAATATTATTATTTATTTAAGTCAACAATAATGAAACATACCTATATAATTGAAGGGATGACTTGCAATAATTGTAAAGCTTCTGTAGAAAAACATATCAACGCTTTAGAAAACGTAAGCCATGTTTCTGTTCGCCTTGAAAATGGAGAAACAGAAGTAACAATGGATAAGCATATTAGTACTGAATTACTAAAAAAGGCAATACCAAAAAAATTTACGTTATCAAAAAAGAAAGAAAAAAACATCTTTTCATCCAATATAACTATTGATGAAGATAAAACTAAATTACAACAGTTAAAGCCACTACTGCTTATCATTTTTTATATCACAACGGCAAGCCTACTTCTTCAAAATAAAGATTGGTCTTTGAACGAATTTATGCTTGATTTTATGGGCTTATTCTACATTGTGTTTAGCTTCTTTAAAATGTTAGATTTAAAAGGTTTTCCGGAGTCCTTTAAAATGTACGACCCTTTGGCAAAGCGCATTCCACTTTATGGATGGTTGTACCCTTTTATTGAAACCGTTTTAGGTTTAATGTTTTTAATGCGATTTGAAGTTGATATCGCTTTAGTGATAACACTTATTGTGTTAGGAACTACCACGATTGGAGTACTCAAAACACTTTTAGATAAAAAACACATTCGATGCGCATGTTTAGGAACCGCTTTAAAATTACCGATGACAGAAGCAACATTAATTGAAAACACGATCATGATGGCAATGGCAATACTAATGTTGTTTAACATATCATGAGATGGATATTTAGTTTATTTTTTTATTTAAACAATAATATAACATGAAAAAGCGACTAAGTTTTTTATTTTATTTTTTTAGTGCCTTACTATTTAGTCAGGACTATGTGCCATTATTGGATGACTATAATGAATGGCAAGTCACAAATTGTTATTTTGGATGTTTAACCGATGTTTATTATACGGATGGTGATACCATTGCTGATGGTCATAACTATAAAATATTAGACGGCTATCATTTTATTTCGAGAACCATTTTGTTAAGAGAAGAAATTTTAGAAAAAAAGGTGTTTCTAAATTTTATACAAGCAACTGGAAATACTGAATATTTATTATATGATTTTTCTTTAAATATTGATGATTCTATTGACATGAAAAATCCAATTTCTCCATTTCTTGAAAATGCAGGTTATTATAATTTAGATTCGATTATACCTAGACCTTTAGTTAATGGCAATGACTATCGTCATTTTTATTTTTCTCCCTCAGAATCTAATATTATCAGTACAACAAATGCGATTTGGATTGAAGGTGCAGGATCATTATCACTAATTACAGCTCCAAGTGGTGAGCCTGATATAAATGGGGCAGGACATTTAAGTTGTTTTTATAAAAATGGAGATTATTTTTATACTAACTTGGATTCTATAGATTCCTGTGAGCCTACTATTATTTTAAATATTAATGAAAGTAATTATCCGCTTTCTGATGTAATAGTCAGTTCTAATAACATTCTAAATAGTTGTCATTTAATTAATTTAGAAAATATAAAGCTCATTGATATTTACAATATAAATGGAAAAAAAGTAGCCAGTTATCATAATTACGGAAATAAAGAACTTAAATTTGATACAACATCCTATCAAGCTGGAATCTATTTTATAATTGTTTACACAAATCAATTTAAGAAGAAGACAATTAAAATCATAATTGAATAGTTATTGCAACCATTCAATAAATTATAAAATTTTATAATTAATAGCCATAAAACATAAGATTATTAAATAGTCATTGTTTTAGAATGTTCCATAAAATAGGATTTAAAGCGTTTTAGTATTGGATGCATTTTTTCTGAGTAGATCACAAATTGGCATTTGTTGATACTTTGAGTAATAGACATAATAGCTGCGTATGAAGATTTTTGAATTAAAAATTCGGCATCGTCGATACTAAATATCTTTAATTGAGAAGTACTTACACCATTTAATAACATTAACTTATTCATCGTTTTTGGTGTGGAAATAAGAATGTCGATACCCTCAAATATTTCTGATTTTTGCATGTCAATATGGAGTTGTTCATAACTCGCATAAACTCGTAAAGAATTGTATTTAGTGTGCTTTGTAAAAGCATCATATAATTCCAATGCTTTTTCTCTATTTTCTACAAGAACAATAGCTCTTGGTGCATTTCCAATTGCCTGACATTTTAATTTTTGTAAGGTAGTTAGTATGAGTGTAGTTGTTTTTCCACAGTCTTTTGGGGCCGTACAAAATAAGTTTGTACCACTTTTAATAATAGGAATACATTTACTCTGAAAAGGAGTGGGTGTTATTATTTCTAGATCATCTAGCTTCTCACGTATGTCGGAATGTAATTTTTTAAAAGGCATAAAAATTAAAGCGCTAAAAGTTTAGAATAAAAATCATTATTATTCAAGCAAATATACTATTAAATAGATGGAATTATTTTTTCTATAAAACCTTTACAAGTAGCAAAATTAATTAAAGGTTTAAAATCTTAGATGCATTTTGCCTACTAGAAAATTTATGTATGTAATTTTTTAAACTGCTTTTTTAAATAGAAAGTTTGTACTTTTACATTTAAACAAAATATATACCTACCAATTAAATAAAAATGACGACTAGCAGACTTGAAGCATTTACGGATGGTGTATTAGCGATCATTATTACCATAATGGTTTTTCAACTTAAAGCACCTGAAGAAACAAACTTAGAAGCATTATATCCAAAAGCAGGTGTATTTATAAGTTACTTAATTAGCTTTATATATGTTGGGATTTATTGGAACAATCATCATTTTTTATTTCAATTTATAGAAAAGGTGACCGGTAAAATTTTATGGGCAAATTTACACTTTCTTTTTTGGCTATCGCTAATTCCTTTCACCACTTCTTGGGTAGGCGAAAATCATTTAGATGATTCTCCACTTGCACTTTATGGATTTACACTTTTAATGTGTGGAATATCCTTTGTTATCTTACAAATGGTAATAATTAGGGAGCACGATAAATATTTTGAATCAAAAATAATTATAAATTTAAAAAATTACCAAAGAATATCACTGTCAATTTATAGTATAGGAATTCTATTGTCATTTTATGTTCCTGTGCTTGCAGTTGTTTTTTATGTAACTCCAGCTATTTTAAAAATATATTCTCAAGTATACCATCAAAAAAAACATAAATAAACCATGAAATTCTTAAAATTAATCCTAGTTACTTGTATCATAACAAGCTTATTTAGTTGTTCTGGTCCTTTAACAGAGAGTAATAACAACCAAACTGTAGAATATCAGTTAGGCAGTCCTTTTCAAATACAATTAGAAGGTGATGCTGAAGGAAAAAACAAATGGTTATTAGATTCAAAAATAGAACCAATAATCACTTTAATTAATCAAAATACTATTTTTAAAGATGGTAAGATGTTATATAACTTCAATTTTAAAGTAAATACCGATGGTGAAAAAGAGGTGGTGTTGATATACCAAAACGATGGTATTAAGCTAAAGGTTTTTCAAGTAAAAGTTATCGCAGGAACTATGGGACGTATTCTTGGAGATTAATTGTGAATATTTAAAAAACATAAAAATACGCTCTACATTAAGCGTGTTTTAGACTAAATTGATTTCCTTGTTCTAGTATAATAAGTTAAAATAACATTCTAATTTTTTATAAAATTGAAAACTTTTAAAGTAATTAAAACCAAGTCTATCATCATACTGATGTCGTTTGTAATGATCAGCTTATATTCCTGTGGCTCACAAGTTGAATCACCAAAAAATACCTATACCTATAAGATTGACGATCCTAACGGCATCGGGAAGTGGTACATGGGACGTGAAATCGCTTTTGTTATGGGATATGAAGGCATGCAATGGTTAGAGCGGCCGGAGAGAGAAGCAGAAGAAAATGTAAATAACTTACTTAAAAACATGAATATACAGCCTGGAGATACTCTTGCAGATATAGGTGCTGGTTCCGGCTATCATGTCTTTAAAATGTCGCCAATTTTAAAAAATGGACTTATTTATGCAGTGGATATTCAAGAAGAAATGTTGGAAGAAATACAATCTAGAATCGATACTCAAAATAGCAATAAAACAGCAATAGTTTTAGGTACGGAAAAAAGCGTAAATCTCCCAGAAAATTCTGTTGATAAAATCTTAATGGTCGATGTATATCATGAGTTCAATTATCCCTATGAAATGATGCAATCGATTAAAAAAGCATTGCGACCAAATGGAAAGGTTTACTTGGTAGAATATCGTGGAGAAGATCCTAGAGTACCCATAAAGAAAATTCACAAAATGACACAGAAACAAGCAGTTAAGGAAATGGAGGCTGCGGGCTTTAAACTCCTTCGAAATTTTGAAAATTTACCATGGCAACATTGTATGGTATTTGTAAAAACCTAAGAATTTTGTTAAGGAAAAGACAGCAATATCCCCAAGAAAAAATTATCGATACAGATTATTTTATTTACTGTTTAGAAGCGGTTCATAACGTAGAATCGGAGAAGGTTACCGAAGCCCAAAAAAATCTAGAACAACTGACCCTGCAATATGGAATAGCTAGTATTTATAAAACATGCGACACTATTGAAGGGTTTGAAACTAGCTTAAATGGATTGCTCTCGGATGATCATAACTTTAAAGACTATGAGATCATTTACTTGGTTATAGCTGGTGAAGGAAATAGTATTTGTTTAAATAACTATTACTACAGTTTACAAGAAATTGCAGAAATTTTTGAAGGAAGATTAAAAGGAAAAATTTTACATTTTTCAAATGTAAAAGTTTTAGATTTAGACAAAGAAGAAGTTCAATATTTTTTAGATATCACTAGCGCTAAAGCTATTTCTGGTTATGGTAATGAATTTAAAGGAATAACTAGCTCAAATCTTGATAAAGCATTCTTTAACTTATTTAATGAAGATGAGAATTTAACAGATATTTTAAAAGAGTTGCACCAAAGACATTATAATTTATGCAAATTGCTTGATTTTAGATTGTATTATTAAGTATAACAGCTAATTATACCACTCCAACCTAAATAAACACAATGAAAAAACTTACTTATTTATTTTTAGCACTTCTAATCTTTGCGTTTACAACAGATGATAATAACAATGTTGATGATACTCAAGCAGAATGGCTATATGTTCATACAGCTAAAGAGGCTAATGCTACAAACAGCACTACCCTTGTAATTCCTTTTACAGAGGATATATTTGCCTTTACAGACAGACCTAATAGAGAATATAAATACATTAGTGCAGAAGAATTTGTTTCTTATTGGAGTCAGGATGCTACTAACAGTTTTCAGTTTGACCCTCCTAATGCTGTGTTTACTTCAGTTAGTGATGACGGGGTTGCAGAAGTTGAAGTGGTTATTATAGGAGCAAGTACTGATGGTAATAATATTACCTATACTATCCAAAATCCTAAATTAACAGAGAATGCAACCTTTCAGGATGTTAGTTTGTTTGTAGATGGTAATGGGGCTCTTGCTATTGGGCAGGCTTATAAGGGAGGTATAATAGCTCATTTAGATTCAACTGGGTAACACGGCTTAATTGCAGCTACAGCAGACCACAATGGCCAATTAATTTGGAGTAATGCTATGGATTATTGTGCTGATTATACAGTTACACAAGGCGGGAATACATACAACGATTGGAATTTACCAAGTAAGGATGAGTTAAACCAATTGTACTTACAAAGAACCACTATTGGAGGGTTCGGGGATGATTTCTACTGGAGTTCTACGGAGTTCTATTACGATAACTCGTGGGGACAGAGTTTCAACAATGGTGTTCAGGACGCCAACGATATGGGCGCCACGAGCAATGTGCGTGCAGTTCGGGCTTTTTAATTATTTAGTTATTTATCAATTTAACAGATTACAAAGCCATTCTTTAATTTATGGTGGTTTTTTTATGCAGACATTCAACTCCCAATTATAAGTAAGGTTATCATTAATTTGATAGCCTTTTTTATTATGTTTTAAGATGTTATTTTATAATAATTTGTTGTTTGTCCTATTTTTTTACTTTTTATCTAAAAGTAATAATTTGTAGGATAATTCTTTAATTATATATATATATTTGTAAGAAATTAAACTAAAAATGAAATATTTACTTACAACTATA
>CERM01009932.1_pt1 | contig 16936 bp, 17 predicted proteins | sample 530791 | NCBI WGS metagenome assembly CERM01 (sample SAMEA2620970, study PRJEB7988) | marine metagenome | biome: marine biome (ENVO:00000447); feature: surface water layer (ENVO:00002042); material: "saline water (ENVO:00002010), including plankton (ENVO:xxxxxxxx)" | depth 5 m | reverse complement strand
GCTTCTTCCACTCCTTATCACGTCCCGGAACGTCCCACCAGTCCACTCTGAAGGGTTTGTATTCACTTGTGCCTTGAACAGCACTCTCATAAATTTTATGGAATTGGTTGCCTACACCATTTGCTGTAGAGGTAATAATTACTTTAGTCTTTTTACCAGCAGTTACAACAGGATAGGTAGAAGTATAGAAAGTAGCAGCATCTTCTACAAATGCAAACTCATCTAGAAACAAAAGGTTAATGGACAGACCACGAATAGATGATCCAGATGTTGCCGCTGCAATAATTCTAGAATTGTTAGAAAATTCAATAGAACCTTTGTTTAATGCTCTAGTTCCGGGTTGCAAAAAGAATGGGATGTTTTCTAGTGCTAGAGTAATACGAGCTAACATTTCTCTAGCAGTTGCACCTTTGTTTGCTAATACTGCAATAGTTTTAGTAGGATGAAATAATGCATACCAAAGAATATACATACACGAACTGATAGACTTACCAGACTGTCTACATGCTAATACTACAGAAAATCTATTATCTTCAAAATGCTTAAACATTTCTTTTTGATATGGATATAGGACAAACGGCACTAATCCTTCGTCAAGAGAAATTACCTTACCATATTTCTCTGCAAAGTATACAGGGTCAACCATACACTTTTTATATTCTTTGATGTCTTCTGGTGTCCATCCTTGTTCTACACCGTCTCTTTTGACCTGTGCATTACCAAGATAGGTTTCCTTTTCCATCATGCAGAAACAAATCTCTTGGCAATTTTATGAAGCGCATAGAACCAGAAACCATTAATGATCGGTTCAATAATAGCATCTAATGCTGCTAACTCCATAGCTGCACCTGTAATTAACCAGTTGCAGATTGTAGCAATAACAATATGACCTAAAGTATAAATTATTGCTAGTAGGACACTGGACTCACCAATGAGTCTTTTAAGGATTTTAAATATTCCTTTAGTCAGTTCTGTCATCATCATGTTCAATCACCTCCGATTGTCCTGCCAGCATCTTCTGTAACTCTGCTGTAGAACCTACAAATACATTATTTTGAGTGCGAGACCTAGTATCATTACCAGTGTTACCTTTAGTCTGAGTAACATTAATCTCTTGGTTTGTCTTATGCATTGACAATAGTGCATGTGCATTGTCTGCTTGCTGTTTAATCATCCCTGTCAAGACTTCAATAGCACGGGGATGTTCAGACTCTTCTGCTAAGTCCTGTGCCATTCGTAGACCTTCTTCACCAGATAGAAGTAATGACCTAAGAGTAGAACGGATAAGGTCTAGGTCTTCATCATAACTAGAATGGACACTCTCAGGAATATCTTTCTTTGGAACTATTTCATTCATAATATGTCCAGCAGGTTATTGTGTATATGATGCTATTTATACTGCAACAAAAACCAATCACTTATTCCTATTCCTCTGTTACTTGATGCCAAGACTGCGTTTCTTCATCCCATAAATAAAAATTACCATCATCAGGATGAGCTACGGGGGGTTCCCATAAAAATGATTCTGTGTTAAGTACCCAACTAGGATATGGTTGTGGTCCGTAAAATGCGTCTAGTTGTTTGTCGTAATGACCACCCGGCACTGCATAGTTTTTTCTCATCCTAGCTTCATCACCGTTAATAATGGATTGATCAGCTACAGGCTGTCTAGTTTGAGGATCATAATAAACTCCTCCCCGCATATTATAACTAGTCTTTATCCACTCACCGGGAGATGAGTCAACAAAGGAATTAAAAAACTCAGGCTCAGCTACTATTACGTTTAGTACTTCACCTTCATTTACTTTTGCGTAATGTGACATTATATTCTATACCTTATAATTACTATTCCTGAGCCACCCGAGCCACCAGTAGTATTTACGGTGGTCGCACAGCCACCACCCCCGCCACTTCCGGTATTTGCTTGACCGTTATCACCATTTCTAAGAGCAGCAGACCCCCCTTCGTATCCACCAGCACCTCCGCCGCCAGAACCTCCAGAACCTCCAGTAGTTGTGGATCCACTACCACCTCCTCCGCCACCAGCACGGGTGACAGAGCTTCCGGTTATAGAACTTGCTACGCCACTGCCTCCGGCTCCACCTACACCACCCGTTACACTTGCACCGGCAGCACCAACAGAACCTGCTCCTCCACCACCGCCAGCAGATGTGTTGTCACCTCCTGCATAAACTTGACCGTTACCTCCTGCATATCCTTGACCAGATGTTCCAGCAGATGCTGTTAAATGTCCGGGATTTTGACTGTTCTCAGCCCCTCCTCCAGATCCTCCGCTAGTAGAAGTGCCACCGGTAGTGCCATTCCATTTACCACCTCTACCACCTCCTAGGCTAGTGATAGTATGAAAAGTTGTATTACCACCATTGGTATGAGCAGTAGAGGTTCCAGTACCACCTGCTGCACCTGCTCCTATTGTAACGGCGTAAGATGATCCATCGCTCAGAGATAATTTAGATTCAGCCGTACTTCCGCCACCAGAGTTTTCTCCGGAAATACTAGATCTATATCCTCCAGCACCAGATCCACCACCTGCGGCGTGCTGATAAAATCCTCCACCGCCGCCACCACCACCGGCAATCACTAGATATTCTACGTCGGATAAATTACCATTAGGTACAGAGAACGTGCCAGAAGACGTAAATACATGGACACGGTATCTTTGACCACTAACATTTATATCACTTTCAATACCGCCTACACCTACACTGGAACCAAACACATTAGTGGTAGCGAGAAGAATAGAGCTCATTAGCTTACATCCGTTCCTGTAACAACGCACGTATTAGAAGCAATAAACGTGATTGTTGTCATAGACCTAGCGCCTAACGTCAAGGTGTTATTGTGTGTGTCGTTGTTATCAGCACCAAGTCTCATAGATGTTACCGTAGCACCATCCTCTAGGGTTACAGAACTAGTCGAGTTGTTATAAACTGCCATGACTGTGCCGATAGCAGGAGCGCCCAGAGTGATGGTCGAAACACCACTCGTTAGTTTATATACGCCTTCGTTAGAAATAGTTGAATCGGAAGTAATCTCTGTAAAGCGTGGTGTTCTCACATCACTGACGCTATCACTTATACTGCCAGTAGCAGTCACATCTCCATTAGTCTCAAGCTCAATATTGTTTGTGCCTGATGACGGATTCTTTAGATTTGTAGTTGCTAATGTACTCATTTTTTATTACCTGTTCTTTGTAACATATTTATCATTGAAACGTAATCGTATTTGTGGATGTGCCAGTGCTTGCAGTGATAGTAATTAATGTGCCATCAACGCTGTTATATGTGACCTGCTGAGTTGCACTTTCGGTTAGTTCCGAACCGAGAACATAGCTGGTGTAGTTAGCAACAGGTATCCAGATTTTGAACACGCCGGAGCCACCACTTTCACCGCCGCCACCGCCGCCACCAGTATTAACAGTGCCCGGCGTTGCTTCTCGGTTGTTAATGCTGTTTTGTTGTCTGAGTCGTCCCGTTCCACCGCCACCAGTACCACCATTCCCTCCGGTTGCAGTGCCACCTTCGGCGTTAGGGATGTAAGCATTGCCACCCCCACCGCCAGCGTAATACTGTAAATCCACAGCCCATTGTTCACCAGCACCGCCATTACCTGCTGTATGATTAGAACCACTACCAGAAGTACCATTACCACCAGCGCCACCGCCGCCACTGGCAAAGTAGCCTCCATTATATTGAGATGCGTTGGCACCATTGTTACCGTAACCTGTTATGTTAGTAAGGGACGGGTAACTATTTTGATTACCCGATCCACCAGCCTTAGTGCCGGTGCCTGCACCAGATGCACCTCCACCACCGGAACCGCCAGATTGACCAGCATCAACATTGTTGTAGGCATACCAAGCGCCGCCTCGACCACCACCTGTTGCGGTAAGAGAATTGAAGTTGAAAGTCGAGTTAGCGCCGTTTGATTGAGTAACACCACCTGCGCCAATGACAACAGAATATGAGTTTCCAGTTAAGAGAGATTGATTGGTTCCAACAACCATACCTCCAGCGCCACCTCCGCCGGGGCCGACCGAACCCTGTCCGCCGCCACCGCCACCACCAACAAGCAGGAACTCAGAGCCAGAGATAACGGACCTTGGAGACATAATCGGTGTCCATGTAATTGTGCCGTCATTGTTAGATGCATCTCCGGGATGTGATGTTTCTGTTGCTACATTAAACGAGATAACATGGTCACCACCTGTCATGGTTGGGTTAGGTAATGCAGAGGTAGGCGGGGTGAAGTTAGCAGTATACCGAGCGACGCCTTTGGTAACTCGAACTTGCGTCATCTGTCCTGTTAGCTGACCGGCATAGTAATTAGCTGCACTTGAAGTTGATGACGGGTCGTACCCTAAAACAGGATTGACATTAGAATTGAACGTCAATGACTGGGTACTGGTGGCGTCTTCATCGCCATCTACAAACATTCGTATGGTGGACCCGTCATATGTCAGGGCGACATGATACCAAGTGCCAGCAGAAAGGACTGTAGTTCCCTCTAGATTTCCCCCAACAACGCTGTCCTTAAAAAACCTTAGTTTTCCGCTTGATTCCACCCGAAATAAAACAAAGGTTTTACTGGCGTCGCTGGTTCGATCAGAGTAGAGGAATTGTGCGTCATCCAATGCGTCTAGTTTTACAAACATCTCAATGGTGAACGGACTGTTGCCAAACGGGATTGGTGAATTGGATACCTGAATACCGGTGATTGCAGTCCCTGCTGCTCTGTTAAAGTCGAGAACGTCCACGGTGTTCCCGAACGGGTCAGTCTCATTAGATAAAGCGGTGTCGCTGCCGGTTTCCGTTACTGTCTGGTTTTGAATTGATAAGTCGGTGGTTGTCGAAGTGCCATCCATGAGTAGAACTACATCACCAAAATTAGCATCGGCTGTGTATACACGTGTGTTCAGATAAGATGCTGTGCAGTTACTAGCAGAGCTTACGTCGTGTGCCAACTTGGTAGCATTGTAATTTGCCTCTTTAGGAAGTCTTAAAATAACATTACCAGAGCCACCATTACCACCTGTACTTATTGTAGACGATGCAGCATTGTATCCAGCACCACCGCCGCCACCGCCATATTGAGGTCTACCTGATGTTGCTGCCACAGTTGTAACGGTGCCATATGAAAGACGTGTAACAGAGTTAACGCCACCATCACCACCACCAGCAACTCCAATGCCATTATCTGTGCCGCTACTAGCACGAATACCACCACCACCACCGCCAGCTCTAGATACTAAGGTTCCGGTAATTGTAGAAGCAAGGCCAACGCCGCCGTCTCCAGCCGATGCAGTAGATGTTGATCCAGCACCAGCGCCACCTGCACCGCCACCACCACCGCCTACATCAACAGTTACAGTACCACCACTAAAGCCTTCTCCAGTAGTTCCTGAACCATGCCTAGACCCGCCAGCCGCAGGATAAGCGCCACCACCGCCTGATCCACCATCCCTTTCAGTACTTCCGGTATAGTTAAAACCTTTACCGCCACCACCGCCAACTGTTGTTACAGTAGTGATATCACTTCCTGAAATGCTAGAGGTTCTACCTTTATGGCCTCGTAAATTAGCAGATGAATTCCAACCTAGACCACCTTGCCCACCTTGACCTACAGTAATAGAGTAAGCAGTTCCGCTAGTCATAATCAAAGCAGTTTCTAAAGAACTTAATCCACCAGAGTTTCCGCCAGTGCCGTCAGTGCCAGTTCCCCATGATGTACGATAACCGCCAGCACCTCCGCCGCCGTCGATAACACCACCGCCTCCACCGCCACCTGCAAGGATAAGGTAATTGGCAGTGCCATCCCACAGCTCGCTCTTAAAACTAGTCATCACAGGATATCCGAAAAGACCGAACATATTAAGAAACCGTTGCGCTTGTAACTAACAGTTGACCACTACCGACATGGCATAGTCCAATAACAAGATACTCGCCGCTAGTGCCATTAAGAGCAGGTGCTGTAGCGTCAACATACTTTGGTGTAGGTGATGCTGAAATAGTAAGACTGGCACTTGCAGCATCAATTACAATTAATGTGAATCCAGTGCCGACTGGTGTTGAACTAGCATTGCTAATTGTTACTGTAGTTGCGCCTGAAGCGGTTACAACTTGTGTTTGTGTAGACGATACATCCCATGTAGTCGAACCAGTAGACGTGCCACTACTGCCTGAGCCGATTCCACTAAGCGTAAAATTATCTGTTGAAAGTGAACTTCCTGAAATTGTAGTTGTCATTTAGTGTGTCCTTTATCTAACATACATTTCAACTCTCATAGTTCTGTTTTCCCCAGTGTATGATTGACAACAACCGAGGAAATCCCCAGCAGAATAAGCAATGTTTACACCTAACCGAGTTGAGTTAAGACCAATGCCACTGTATACATCGTTTGAACCAGCAGTTGTTTCATTGTTCCATGCAAATCCCCATCTAGCTCTTGCGCCTGATACTGCAATTGAACTTTCGTCTAAATTAAACCCATACTTTCTGTAACCTGACTGTGCGCTGAATGGTCCTCCCGAATGTCCTGCCCAACTAGTTACAGCAGCATTTTCTAAAAGATAGGTATTGTTAGAGGTATTGGTAAAATGATTTAACAAGGTTGTTGCTGACCCACTATTATAATAATCATTTTCATGCCAAGTCCATGCACTTAATCCAGAACCTAAAGTTCCTCCAAATGCTACAACTAGCGGTGCTGACACGTCAGGGAATCTTGCCATGATATCAGTTCCTGCAAAATAATTATAACTATTGTATTTTGCATCACCGTCATTCAGATTATTTTCTGTTGGGTTGAGGGTATTGTTAGTTTCCCAGTAACTTGCGGTATAATCAAATGTAGTTCCTCTAGTTGCCTTCATAGCTAACATCCAACCACCACCATCGTAACTACTATTCATTATACAATAAATCTGAGTAGGACCAACAGTAGGAAGGTCGATCCAATAAACACCATCTGTCGAGCTAGGAAAATCAGCTAAGATTTGTGCAGCACTTTCACCAGCAGTACCTGATGATAAACCATTTCGGCCACCACCAGCTAACCCACCACTCAACATCATCAACTGAGGAACACTCATTAGCTCACGTTCCCGCTAATAATCATGCCAGCAGAAGTAAATGCAATACATGTAGCAAGACCATAACCAGCAAGAGTGATAGTGCTGTTGTTTTTATCTGTGCCATCACCGGCAATGTAAACTGTATCAGTAAAGTTAGCATCAAAGTCGATAGTCATATCAGATGATGTTGCATTATGCAATGTAATGATATCACCAGCAGCAAAGTTACCTGCATTGATATTAATGGTTGTAGTGGCTGCTCCAGTAAGTCTAAAATATTTACCAGAAGAACTAGCAGCAATTGTTACAGATGTTGTGGAATTAGTTGTAACCTCCAGCGCACGAACATTACCCTGTGCATCCGTTACTGTGCTGCCTACTTGATAGGTATTACCGTCACCAGCATCTGCTGTTTTAATTTCTTCAAAACTAGACGTAGCACCTGATAAACGTAATTTGGACATTACACAATACTCCATTCTGATCCAGTTGGGATCGTTACTGTAACTCCACTATTTACTGTTATCGGTCCAGCAGTCATAGCATTCTTGTTTGTTGATATAGTATAGTTAGTAGTTACTGTCTGATCGTTTTCATAGAATACTTCATCAGTGCTTCCACCTGTAGCACCTGCTGAAATACCCGTAAGACTTGAACCATCGCCTTCATATGCTGTAGCAGTAACTGTTCCAGTTACGCTAACACCCGTGCTGGTAGTATCAAACTTCTTAACATTATCATGATATAATTCTACAGCCCCATTAACCTTAAATGCTGCCATTTGTTCGCTGTTATTGTACTGCATAATCTTTACAGCACCATTACCACGAAGTCTTAAATCACCAGTTCCACGATCATCAACATAACTGTGACTACCATCATGGTAAATTTCAAGATCAACACCAGTACCAATCTTAATCTTGGAATTGTCTGGCATGATAATATTATCTGAGTCACTGAAAGTAATATCACCATCAACAGTAATACTACCAGATACTTCAACGCCAGTAGATGTTGTGGCAATCTTAGCACTATTATCGTAGTATAATGATACAGCACCATTTTCTTCTGCTGTAAGATAGTTTTCACCAGTTGCTGACCATAGACGTAGGTTAGTCCCTTGTAGTCTAAGTTCTCCAGTACCAAAATCTGCGATACGGCTGTTAGCCCCATCATGGTAAATCTGAAGGTCGGGATTGGCACTATCACCAAACGTAGCCTTGACATTTTCAGCAAAATTTAAGTTGCCGCTTGTCTTGGTGTCGGCAACATCTGATCGTAAAAACTGATTAGCTTCTACACCATCCAATAAGTCAGCATTTAATCCTGAAGCAGCGCCGTCAACAGTTTTAATAGCAGTTAGAATTTCTGCTGCGGTTTGATCAGCAGTAGCACTTGCTTCAATACCTGCTAGCTTTGTTACCGCAGCATCATTATAAGCATTGGTGTCTGACTCACCTTCATATAGTGCCTTAATTTGCGAACCTGTTTGATCAGCTGTAGCTCCAGTTTCAATACCAACAAGCTTAGTAAATTGAGCATCAGTAAAGGCATTAGCCTCTGCTTCGTATAGTGCCTTAATTTCTGCACCTGTTTGATCAGCTGTTGCCCCTGTTTCAATACCAGCAAGCTTGGTAAATAGGGCATCAGTAAAGGCATTAGATTCACCTTCATACAATGCTTTGATTTGACTGCCTGTCTGATCAGCAGTAGCACTTGCTTCAATGCCATCTAGTTTAGTGCCATCAGTAGCAACATCACGTCCGTCCACAGTACCAGAAACAGAGATATCACCGAATACGTTTACGTCTTTATTAAATTCCCACTTGTCTCCACTTGAAACATACTGTAGAGTAGCAGAAGCACCATTAACAGTTATACCTGCACCGTTTGCTTCAGCAGCAGATGTAGCAGAGTCTGCTAAGACAATATTTTTATCAGAGATACTTACTTCTGTAGAGTTGATTGTTGTCTGAACACCATCAACCTGTAAGTTTCCAAGAATAACGACTTTACCAGTAGCATCCCCAACAGCAGCAGGATCAATTGTAAATACTTCAGGACCATCAATATATCCAGTAACCGAAAGATTTCCTCCAACAGTTACATTGGTTCCTAACTTAGCATCAATCTGAGCATCTACAGCAGAACTATCATGTGTGTCAAAGGTATCAATGAAAGACTGTGTTACAGCAGAGTCAATTTGTGCTTGAACAGTAACTTCATCATGTGTGTCAAAGGTATCAATAAATGCTTGGTTTACTGTAGATGTAATCTGGTTCTGAATAGCAACACTATCATGTGTATCTGTTGCAGCAATAGTCGTGTCAATTTGTGCTTGAACAGCAGCACTGTCATGTGTATCTGTTGCAGCAATAGTTGTATTAATCATATTTTGGACAGCGACACTATCATGAGTGTCAAAGGTATCAATGAAAGACTGATCAACAAAGTTGCGCACAAATGTCTGGTCTACTGTTGCATTAATCTGACCTAATACTGCTGAACTATCATGTGTATCTGTTGCAGCAATAGTTGTATTAATCATATTTTGGATAGCAACAGAGTCGTGCGTATCAAACCCATCAATAAAGGTTTGATCAATCTTACCCTGAACATAAGATGTATTAACAGTGCTAGTAATTTGACCTGTTATTGCTGCACTATCATGTGTGTCAAAGGTATCAATGAAAGACTGTGTTACAGCAGAGTCAATCTGATTTTGCACAGCACCAGAATCATAAAAAGTTCTTGTAGCAAGTTCAGCATTAATCTGTGCATCTACAATAGCACTATCATGCGTGTCAAAAGTATTAATAAATGTCTGATCAATTTTACTTTGAATATAAGAAGTATTGATAAGATTTAATGCTTCAGAACTATCCAGCAAATTAGGAGTATTACTAAAGTTATTATAATTTAAATAGTAAGAAGAATCATTTCCACCAAGAGTTACTGCATCACCACTCAAACCCGGAATAGCATCAATTTGTGCTTGAACAGCAGCACTGTCATGTGTATCAAACTGGTCAATAAAGGATTGTGTTACTGTAGTATAAATTTGGGATGCAACAATATTACTATCATGTGTATCAAGTGCATCAATAAAGGTTTGATTTACTGTTGCATTAATTTGACCTACAACCGCTGCACTATCATGTGTATCAAACGTATTAATAAATGCTTGGTCTATACTGTTACGGACATATGCTCCATCTATCGTAGAATTGATTTGTGATAAAGTAGCAACTTCATCATGTGTATCAAAGGTATTAATAAATGCTTGGTTAATAAATGCTTGAATAAAACTTTGATCAATAAAGTTACGAACAAATGTCTGGTCTACTTTAGAGTCAATATTGTTTCCTACAGCAATAGAGTCATGCGTATTGAAGGTATCAATAAAGGATTGTGTTACTGTATTAATAATTTGTGCAACAATTGCAGCTGAGTCTACAGTATCATTTGCAGCAACTGCAATGTCAATCATATTCTGAACAGCACCAGAATCATGAGTGTCAAATGTATCAATAAAGAGTTGATCAATTTTACTTTGGATATAAGAAGTATTAACAAGGTTATTTACATAACTACTGTCTACAACACTAGACACAAAAGAAGAATCACGGGACAGTGATTGAATATTACTACTGTCTAAAATACTTGGAGTATTTGTCAAGTTATTATAATTTCTATAGTAATCTCTACTATATCCATCTAACTTTACAGCATTAATACCTAAGTTATCTACAAATTCTTTAGTGACAATTGCTAAAATAGCAGGACTCTGCCCACCAGAAATAGTAGCGTTAATATCACTATCATTCAATGATACTTCAGTTCCGCCAACTGTGATACCGTCACCAACAAATAACTTTTTGGTGTCAGTAGTATAAACTAACTCACCTTGGGATAACTTAATGTTTAATCTATCTGTGTTTGATCCACGTCTTAACTGAAATGCCATTTAACCCTCTAATCGTCTAAACTGAATGTGCCAAGGTCGATACTTAAATTTGGAGCTCCAAACGTTCCAAAGTCAATTGGATTACCACTAGAAACAACAGATGGTTGAACTATTGTCTGGTCTGAGTCTAATCCTTCAGCTGGAATAATAAAGTTAGTAGTAAAGTCAATTGTATCTGCTGGAGCATTAGGATCAGTAGGTTCCACTGTAATTCTTTCAATCAAACTATTTGCGTCATCTGCTGGTAAGTCTGGATTTTTAAAGTCTACAATACTCTTCTTAATAATTTTAGCATCTGCAATAGGACCGTAAAAACTTGTCTTGATTTCAAAGTCTAATGTATATATAATTGTTCTCCTATTTTCCAGAGAACCTTCATAGTCGTCACTGAAAGAAGTTCCGATTAAAGTAATAGGAATATCTTCTGTAATATCAGCATAGTCACTAAACTGCTTCATAGTTACAGTATAGGATGGATTAAAGAACGGAATAATTTGTTCTAAAATCTGAACTGCATCTTCATTTGTTTTTGCTAGAATATTTAGTTGAAAATTGAGAATGTAGGGAACTGAAGTAAAAAACTTAGTTCTAACATTGGTATTAGATGCAACTTGTTTGGTAAAGTTGTTAGTCTTTGCTAACTGTCTAGTAGGGTCATAGTAAAGTGCAGTCATTTCGAATGCCATTCTAGGTAGCTTAACTGCTAACTTTGCATCTGACATATCTGCTGTTTCACGGATACGTTCTAAAAACTTTTGTCTTGGAGAATAACTCAAAGGAACTTTCATCTGACTTATAGAAGCACCAGAAGCATCCTTGCGCACCACATTTAAGTTATTGAACATTGTTCCAAATGTTGCTACAACTTTTCTAATCTTTTCGTGGTAGAAATGTACAAACATTATGTGGGTTCTCCGAATGGGTTACCTTCACTGAAGTCTAAAATATCATCGCCAAATGTCTCAAAGTCTTCATTCTGTGCACCTACTTGCTGTAATTGCTCACCAATAGAAGTAATTGTTTTTGTGATATTTGTTGTTTGACTTGTGATAGAACCTGTAGTAAACTCTCTAAACTTACCATCAGGTGTAGAAATATGTGCAACATACATCTTATCACTATCAGCATTCCAATCTACAATCTCTGCTGTAATAGTAGTAGAACCTGTAACTTGCTGGATAGTCTCACCAATCTGGAAATCATCTGAATCAGAGTTTTCTAGATTAAGAATGATTGTATTGCCAAGTTTTTCTAGGTTATCAATAACTTCAATAGAAGTGTCAAAGTTTTCATCGTTATACTCAAACAATTCAACTTCTATTCTATAGGTTGGGAGATTAGATAACTGATAGAATGGTTGATCGTCAATAACTCTCATGATTTCAAACACTTGGTTTGAAAGAGTTAAATAGATTAGATCACCTTCAAGTGGACGCAAGTGTTCTGGAAGATATGTTCCTACAGCTTGATGCCATCTTTTTCTAGACACATGCAGTGTTGCTCTGTCTCTAATCTCTACGCCAAACTTGCTAAAGAGTTCTTGATCACCATCAAAGTTGTCAACATTCTCCAAATACATTTCAATCTGATATGCTCTATCAAATGCGGATACTACGTCTTCACCAAAGATTTTATCTTCAGCAACTAACTCTCTAGGAATATACTGCACTTCTTGTCCATAAATCTGCATGGACTCTATGATAATATTTTCGTATAAATCCTGTTCAGATTTTACTGTTTGGGAGATGTATATGTTTCTTGCCATTGTCTACCCTACAAAGAAGTCTACTGGCAACTCATAATTTAACCTTACTTGTTCTTCAAGTCTAAGGATTTCTTGAGTGGCTTCTTCATAGATAATACGACCATTTAAAGTCACTCCACCGGGAAGTTGCATACCTTCAAACTTACTAAGGTTTGCTCCCCACTGTCGCTTAATTAGTTGTGTCAGATACTCTTTCAAGAACATATCGTTGTAAACATCTGTATGAGTTTCACCATCAACAATATTGAATGTTTCTAGTACAATATAATCTCCAACACTTAGTTGAGAATTACTATCTAAAGCACCATGAACATATAGTCTATTCTGAAGTCTATTAAAAGATATTTGTGGGTGACCAGTCAACTTCATATCTATCAGAGCAAGATATTGATTAATCTGCTCTAGGTATGCCAAGTCACCTATAAATGTATTTAAGTTGTAGATATCATTTAGAGCAATCTGGTATTTAACATCAAAGAAGTTTGCTGCTGAAGAACCACCACCACCAATGACTCCACCAAATGGCAATACCTTTTTGATAAAGTATACATTATCACTAATTGTGATATAACCATTAGTAAAGTCTTCTTGGGTGAGTTGATGCTTAAGGTATGTTCTTACAGTAGCATCAGAGTTATATTCTCTAAAAAATTGTAGTGCATCATCTAATCTATCTTCTAATTGCTGATCGTCTACATTGATTTCAATAACAGGCGCACCAAGTCTTCTGAGACAGTGATTTAATAATTCAACTCTTGAAGATGGACTAGCCATGTAATTTCCTTATGCATTTGGATTTAATGGATCAATTAATGAACTTGATGAATCCAAAGATTTAAAAACGTTTATTCCCAATTCAACTGGAGTAAGACCACCTAATGTTGCAAAAGTCTTTTTACTACCTACATTATTTATAAAAGTATTTGCATCAGTTCTAACAACTGTTAAAATATCAGAATCAAATCCTGCATCACTTGGAAAAAATCTATTAGGAAATTGAGGAGCTGCTCTTGAAAAATCAGTTAACAATCCAAAGTCAGATTCTACTCCACCTTCATAACGCAAATACGATCCATTGATAATATCATCAGTGTTAAGTTTAGTATTAGACTGATCTAAACCGCCACTTAAACTATCATCACTATCTAAACCAATATTAATAATTTTTTTTAATTTAGACGCCATTAGTTTATCCTAGTCCCATTTTTATCTTCAATAATTCTTCTGTAGTATTGCGGGGGTTTTTCGCTTATTAGGTCAGCATCTAAGTTTGATAGATTTTGAAGGTAAGTAGCATCAACTGTCTCATCTACTTTTGTATGAGACCTTGCTTTAGTGTAATATAAATTTGTGGCACCTTCTGGTAAGTCATTAGTGCTATCAATTTTTTTACTTGCGTTTTGTCTAGGGTTTCCCGATTTTCTAGCCATGTTTTTTTACCTTAAGTCCGTTCCAAGAGAATCATACATGTTAATTCTAATATTCTCTGGCGCATCACCACCAAAAGTATCCGCATCTAAATTTGGAAATTGTCTAATGTAGTCAGAATCTATATAACCAGCAATATCACTTTCTGTTCTAAACCTTGCATAAAATTTATTATCTGTTCCTTCTCTAATATCATCACCAGAACTCAGTTTAAATCCTACACTTTTTACGGGTTTTGTAGATTTTCTAGCCATTTATAATCTCCTATACTACCGTATATTTCCAGCCTGATGTGGCCCCAGTAGTCTGTGCTGCAATATTGCCATTTGTATCTAATATAACAATGTATCCACCTTGCCCGTTACTACCAACAACACCTGAACTAGCACCAGCACCACCATTACCTACGTTTGTAGGAATGCTTGACAGAGATGTTAAATTAAATCCGTTAATAGTAGTTTCAGAAAAATCACCCGGCGATCCCGAAGATAATATATTATGGCCTCCACAGTATTGCATAGCATTTAGCATAAAGGAAGAACCACCACCTCCACCAGCAACAACAGTCCCTCCACCATCAACACTAGAACCACCACCTCCATAGTATCCACCACCGCCACCAGCGCCACCTTGTTGATATCCGTCACGCCCATGACCATGATCTAAAGAGTTACTTCCAACTACATTTGCTTCATCATCACCTGTATTACCACCACCACTGTTTATGGTGCCGTTAACATACCCTTTTCCACCAGCACCACTACCACCAAGTGCAGCTGATACTGTAATTGTTCCTATCATGCTACCGTGATTACCACACTGATAATAATATGTCCCTGCGGCAGATGGGGTCCATGATACTGTTGCGTTTCCTGTAGAGCCTTGTCCAGTAGCAGCTGGAGTTGATACGTTACTACCACCACTTGATACTCTAATATAGAATGGGTGACTACCTGATACACTACTTAGATTGAAATTAATTGTATCACCAACATATAAACCTACTCCTGCGTTGTTACCACTAACAGAACCATTTCTATCAGTTCCACTAAGTGTATAGTAACTAGATGATGGTGCAGTTGTTGTTATATTATATGTTGTAACTTGAGAAGATACTCCCCCTAGAGGAATGCTTGATCCATTATCAGCAGGAAAGATAACGCCAAAGCCAAAGTCCTGTATTCCACCAGTTCCGGGTCCAGTTGCTGTTCCACCAGTTCCGGGATTTGTTCCACCACCAGTTGAAGCATTAAGAGTTGCACCTGTAGAAGTATTTACTAGTCCTGCATTACCACCATAAGCATTGGTATCAGTGCCGCCACCTCCTCCACCACCGGCCGCAGCAAGAAGAAGATTGCTATTAACGCCATATCCATTTGGATTAGAACCTAATCTAGTTTTTCTAACATCAGCATAAATGAAGCATGCTCCACCACCTCCACCACCAATAGCAGCATCAGAAGTTCCACCAGCAGTTCCACCAGTGCCGTTATACATGTAGAGAACATCTTCTTTTTCTAGATACGCACTAAAGGCAAGTGCAGCACCATTTCCACCTGCAAATCCACCATTACCAGCTCCGGCTCCACCACCGCCAAATAAGAAAAAGTGTAATAATCTTTTATTACTAATATTTCCTATAATACCCGGCGGTGTGCCAATAAGACTAATTGTCATTCTTAGTTATCCTGTGATTGCACTATCAGTTTGAGTAGAGGTTAAGATAATATCTTTCTCACCGTAGATAATACCACTAACAATTGCAAACTTACCAGCATTTACATTTAACTTATTCTCGTTTACTGTGTTAAGTCTTACACCGTTTGGAGTTGTCAGGGTTAATCTGTAATCATTAGAACCATGAGTGTTCTTGGCAAGGATAGTAAATCCAGCACCATCATATGTTGTTCCCGGACTATCAAAGACCAAAGACGCATCTGCATTGAATTCAATCTTTGCAACGTTACCACTATCAAATGAGTAGGTATCACCACTAGACAATGTTGTAACTCTTGGAACACCTAATCCTTCAACCTTAAGATTGCCACTAACAGTAAAGTTGCCAGTTGTTCTACTTACATTGATAGGTTCATCAGGAGAGAATACGTTAATTGCATGTTCTACATTAAGTTCAATTTGAGTGCTAGACAATGCATAGAATAGAGGTTGAACAGAAGTTCCCGGCTGAACAGACATTGGAATACCAGAGTCTACATTACCTGTATAGTAGTATTCTCCTGCTGATAATGCCAATGCAGGACTTACATTACCAGTTTCACCAAGGGTAAAGATACCGTTCTGTGCAATTCCAAATGTATCAGAGTCTACAAAGTCTACTACAACATGAGACGCAAGTTGATGACCAGAATCTGTAGCAAATGCTTTTACCCATCCTGCAACATCATCTTCATAAACTGCCTGACCTTCTCTCAATCCGTGATTGGACTGTGTTACATTAAATGAGTTGGTTAAGGTCTGAATAGTGATTACACCTGTACCCTGCTCATAGGATACACCATCACCAGTAACACTAATTGCTGCTCTAGCAAATGGTGATACAAAGGCACTATCAACTCTCAAATCAATGTCAGAATCGACCCGTCCTTTAGTGTAGTAAAGATGAGTATACTCAGTAGTATTCTCAGCAAGATTTGCTGTAGTAAACGCATCTAATACAATTGG